>Ga0325403_1000730_pt1 | contig 24807 bp, 19 predicted proteins | sample PopdelMetagenome_19_FD_205665 | JGI IMG/M metagenome (GOLD analysis project Ga0325403, IMG submission 205665) | Populus deltoides microbial communities from Bellville, Georgia, United States - Xylem-PdKOR-R4 | ecosystem: Host-associated > Plants > Phyllosphere > Stem > Wood/Secondary xylem... | reverse complement strand
ATAATGTGTCGTTGAGAATGTATTTTTTCACCTTGTCGATGCCAATGACAATTAGGCAATTAGCCACACGAGGCTGCAGCTCATGTGTTATGGACCAGGTGCTGCTAAGCTTCTTCTTCTTCTTCTTCTTCTTCTTCTTCTTCTTTCTTTTCTGAACAACACTCTGTATGCACCCTGTATGCATGTCACGGGCAATTACTTTGTTATCAGCTAATGCCATGAACTAGAGAGACGCCCACCAGCTTTGGAGAGCTTTGCAGCAGCATTTTTCGCATCCTCACTCCTTTCCACGAACTTCTCTGTAAGAACCCCTTTGTAGTCTGCCTTTCTTGCATTCCCACGCAACGCATTTACAGAATGAGCTAGGGTCTTGTTAATAATCTGCAAGGGATGATGTTTTTTCTAATGTTTTCTTGGCATCCACAGGACAATTTTTAATTACATTTTGTTTAATTTTCAGGTCAAACTAGGCAGCATGCCTTGGAGGTTTTTTTTTTTATTATTATTCGATCAAAATCTGAAACGACGGGGCTCACTGCCTATTTGGTAATAATGTAATGTGATGCCTGACAAAAACATAGATTTAAATCATGATTCAACTGGTTAATCCAGGATTTGTTCAATTCAGGGTTGGAATCGAGCCGGGTTAAAAAAAATAAGAGAATAAAAAATCTGGTGTAATCCGGTCAAAAACTTGGTTACAACTCGTTACTTTTTTTTACTAAAACAATATCATTTTAATTTTTTTAAAAAAATTAACCCGAATAACCTTATAATCCGGTGATAACTCAGAATCTAAATCTAAAACCCAGCCGGTTCTAATAACTCGTGAATAAGTATCTGGAATGATATGCGGAAATAGCTTGCACAGTGCAATTAATTCCAATATGATTTTTTTTATTTTTAATTTTACTTTTTCGCTGTCCGTGCCATTTACTTCAGGTCTGCTGGCATTAAGAAATAAACAAAACATGACAATTAAGTAAATTACTAAACGGCGCGGTTTTTTCATTGAAGTTCATTCACGGTGAAATTATCACTCTACTTTTATACTTTAATTTTTAAAGTTTCACTTAAAGGTTAGAATTATTTTTGTATATAGTCAATTTATTATTCTTAATTTTTTTGGGAGCAACATTATTTTTTTATTTCTTTAAACAACAGTATAATTACTATGGTATAGAGGACATGTGGTCATTTTAATTTTGTCATGGTTAAGTTACATGGATATTTTTGCTATATAAATTTATTAGCCTTGATTTTAAGGGTTTGATTGTCATTTTCTAATGGTTTTTTTGTTATTATTGTTTAGTCCTGCGAGCATTTTTATTTTTTTTATAATTTTATGAACAGTTGAATTACTTTATTACCCTTGCCATTCAATTTTTTAAGCCTTAATTTTAAGGGTTTGATTGTAATTTCACAAGGGTTTTTTTTATTGTTATTTAGTCATAAGAGCATTTTTAGTTGTGTCTAGCATAGGTCAACGCATCAATCATTCTGCCGCTTTCAGGTGACACGTGTGGCTGATGATGGTGGTTGAAATCAAGCTTTTACCATATCACTTGTTGCGTCCCAATGTACCTTTCCTTTCTGGACAGCGCATGTATAATAGTGGAGTATGGTTTGACATCAATTAACTTTTCTTTCTTTTCTTTATTTTCATTCTCTTTCTTCCTCTGATTGTGTGTTGATTGTGCAAAAAATTATATCAGCCCTTCAATTTTTTTTCTTTAGATTTAGCCCTTCTCTTAGTTGCAATTGTTTTATTTACATTGATTGTTTCTAATCAAATTTTATTTTCGATTTCATCCCTAGTTGCTTGATTTTGTTAGTTTTTTTATAAAATTTGATCTTCATTCTTTTAATTGTTATTTTTCTTATTGCCGGTCATTTTCTTGATTTATTTGTTTTTCTTCAATTCCCTTAAGCATTTCTTTTCATTGAATTTGTATATCAAGTTTGGTGACAATTATTTTAATTGTTATTTTTTTAATTGATTTGTTTTTTCAATTCAATCCCTAAATAATTAATTTCATTTAAATTTCTCCATAACATTTAAATTCAATTGGTTTTTATGTTGAATTAGTTTTAAATCTCAATTTCATTCCTTGATATTTGTTTGGTTAAGAATCATGCTTCTTTGTTTTTTCAGGTTTGTCTAGAATGGGTTCATTCTGATCTCGTGACCTGAGTCATGGATATGAAAGATTAGCTTAGGTCAACTTTGATTTTTTTTAAAGTATTTTTTTCAAATATTTTTTACAGGTATTTTTTTCGCCTTGCTATTTATAGGATCATCTCAATTTTATATCTCAAGTCATGCGTTTGATTTGTTCACCTGGGTTGGATGCTGGGTCCACTCAAGACTTTATATATATTCCATCATATCAGTAGATATATATTCCTTACACTTTTTTGATGTGTTCGGCCTTTCATAGTATTTTATATGGTGTGGGTTTATTCACTCATTTTCATTTGTATTTATCGTTTACGCCATGGGTTTTTCAAGGTGAATTTATATTTTATTTATTTAAATAAAAAAATTTAGTAAACACAATTGGGTAAATATCTAATCTTTACAATTTATTTCTTAGTTATTGTTAATGATTTTTTTTATTTACATAAAAAGATTATTGATTTATCTAGTTAGATAATTGTATGGATTTGTCAAATGACACTTTTATTTTTTCATGTAAAAAAACATATTGGAGCAGTATGCATAACTTATATTTTATAGAAAAAAATAACCTGCAAGCCAAATTCATTATTTTAATGGTTTTTTTTCTTTACATTTTTTTAGAAAAATATTAATTTTTTTCTTCACACTTTTTGGTTTTTAAAATTTATTCTACATGAACAAGGAAATGATGTTTCATTGTAGCAATTGCAATGTTGTTTTATTTTTTTGCTACATTAAAAACTGGTTTAGGATCTTACATATTTTCTTTAATGCATATGATCTCTGTTATATTTTATTATATATAAGTGTTGACTTTATGATTCATGGTTATATTTTTTATTTAATATAAAAAAAATATCAATGACACCCACACATTAACTCTTTTGTACCAGAAAAAAAATTATTCGACCTACAGCTAGGCGAGTTGAATAGACACGTGACGTTTTGTTTTTTTTATTTATTTATTAACACAAATAGTTATCATAGGATTTTTTATTATAATTAGATTTTTCTATGAAAAAAATAAATTTGAAAAGCTTACAGATTTATTTGTTTTGCTAAAAACAATTATCTGGCATGAGGAGAAGCACAGGTCCTATAACTAGTAAAATATTATAGCCCGAAACAGGTGTTACTGTAGATTAAAACAATTAAATTATTATTTTGTTCTTCTCATACAAGATTTATTAATTTATACTAGGGTAATATGATATTTTTATAGTTTCACTGGTTATTCTCACATTGATCAAGGACAAATTAATCTTCCAATCTTTTTTAAAAGTAAAATAACTCATTTACTCATAAAAACAAAAAAAAGGAAGAAGAACTAACATTTAAGGGCTATTTTTTTTTTATTATCACAAGCACTATAAAATGGCTTGATTACCATTGAAATCATAAAAAATATTAAACTGACGTTAATGAGTTTTTATTATGTTTTTTTTTTGCTATAATAATGTTGACTAAGATGCACTATGGTATTTTAACAAGTATAAAATATTACTACTTGCATTCGCCGACGGGTGGGAGTCGCCCACTCTTTTTGAGCGGCGTGTGCAACTTCCTCTGCTACCAAAAAATCCAACCAACATGTCATCAGAAGGTTCGAGTCATGGCGTCTCCAATAAGGTGATGTGTCTGATGTTATAAACAACAATGAATTTTTTATTTTCTCCCTCCATTTTCTCTTTCCTCTCATTGAGATTCGCCTCATCCCAATGGGGTGATGTGTGTGATGTTATAAACAACAATGAATTTTTTTATCTTCTCCCTCTATTTTCTCTTTCCTCTCATCAAGATTCGCCTCATCCTACAACAAATAGAAGTTTCCCTCCTATTTATTTTTCTTTCAGTTGTGCTCTTTATTCTTTTGATTTCTTTTCTTTTCCATTCATTATATTTGGTTTTATTTGACTTTTATACCAGACACAATCCTTACTCTCTTGATTGCTAATTTTTTATATAATTTTCATAATTATTTTTTTTAGTTTTATCCCTCACCATTTTATTTTTATGTCAAATTTGAACCCTATTCTTTCATTTGTTTTTTTTTCTTTTCCTTCAAGTCAAATTGTTTTTTTTCCATTTCGTCACTCAACATTAAATTGGTTGAAAATAAAGCTTCATAATCTTCATAATATTTTTTGGTGATACGATCCTAGTCTCATGACCCGAACCACATATATGAAATGTTAACTTCAAATTAATTTTTTGAATTTTTAAAATCTTTTTAATATATTGATACCAGGACATTCAAACGATTTAAAAATATAAAAATTATTAATTTTAAGTAAAAAATTAAATTTTATTAAAATTCCGTACAAACACAGTTCCAGGCAAGATATAAAATAACAAAACACCAAATTCTAATTTATTCAAACTCTTTTTTTTTTTTATTTTTTTATTTTTTATTTTTTTTAGTAAAGATCGAAAACCGGACAGGGAAACATAGGCGGCTACACCAATTTCCAAGTCACAATTTTTATATTTCGCATAAAAGGAGTCCCCTCCAAATCCAATAACATCGTGTCCGCTTCTCCATTCCATAAAAAGAAAAGGGAGAAAAGAAAAGAAAAAATCCCACTCAAACATCAAAAGTTAAATTCCAAAGCGCAGCTGTCTCCTTGACCCTTTTTTTCTCCCTTTCTCTCAAAGTCATCAAAGAGGTCACTATTAAAAAAACAAAGAAAGGTACAGTAACTTCCACAACCCTCCCTGCTAAGTTATCCTCTTGTCTAATGTCTACTTTACACCCATTGCATGTACGTATTTTTGTATAGTCATTACCCTATATATATAAATGGCTGAAAATAAGTCGAGGCGGAGGAGGGAATTGCAAGTTGCCTCTCTTTTTTGGCTAACACAGCCCCGGGGGTGACTCTACAGTTGACTGCAAGAGTCAATCAAACACAAGAAGATAGAGAGAAACATCATGGATTGTACTTTTGTTACTGGATTCTGTTGATTTCTAGTGTTATGTCTTATGGTAATCATGTAATGGTGATTTATTTTCTTGTTCATATTTGTTATGGTTCAATATTTATTCAAGTTTTTATGATGTGCGTTTGTGTGTGTGAATTGGGTTTTGGCTGTGTTTGTTTCTAATTTCAGTTACTTGGTTTTGTTGCTGACTTCGATTTGGATATGGGTTTTAAGTGATTTTCATGTTTTGATCAGTCAGACACTCTATTGTGCTATTGGGTTAGAGTCTTTTTGTTAATTTATGCGCTGTTGAGTACTTAAAGAGGAGGGCTGGGGTTTATATTGTTTGTCATTATGTTTGCTGGGTTAAAATTAATGGGGTGAATTGAAGCTCCTGTAATTTAGAGGACTCTGAGTTTGTGAATATGGGATCAGTGTATCACCCCTTGTTATGTTGACACCAATGGAGCTTTCTTTATGTCACACTACTAAAATTTACATTGAATCACATGATTTAGAATGTAACTTTGTTTCTTTTTATAGATATCTTCTACTGGAATGCGAAATTAATTTCACCGGCCACCAGACACCATCATAACATGTTATGTTGTATTTATAGGAGGAATTTCTAAATCACCAAACAACGTAATCAATTAAAGGGTCCGATGCTCCTTCTGATACTTAGAGACCTTTTATATTTTAAATAAATTAAACCGAGCGAACAACATTGCTGAAGATGTTGCTTCTCTAGTTAAGAATAGGTGCGAGTCCTTTCTAGTAGAGCTATCATCATACCTAGTTCTGTCAGAGATCTGACCAACCTGCTCAGAATTTGCAGGTAACAAAACAATACAGAATGAGAATTTTTGGGAGGGGGTGTTAAGTTTTCAACCTGTCTATGTTTATGAATTTCTATTCAGTGTCAGGTGTGATTTTATTTGCTTAAAATGCCAAAGAAAAGAAATGAGACCTATGCTTCTCTGCCGACTTGTCTGTTTTTGTAATTCACTGGCAGTATCTCTTGTGTGTCTGGTTGTGTGGTTATGTCACCAGCAGTGTCAGTGTAATCAGTCTTTAACCAGCCATTGCTTATTTTTCTCCCACAAGATGTGTCTCAGAGAGCCATAACCAACACGTAGTTGGAACCCTTTTTTTTATATAGAGTTTTCTTTTCTCTCATCCTCATCTTAAAGCTAGGAACTTTCTTTTGTACCTAACACATAGTTTATTGGATTAGGGAATGGGAGAAACAATGTTTAGATAGGGAGAAGATTCAGTCTTTTCAATTTGATGCTCTATTCTTTGTAATGTAACCTACATCCATGTTCACACCACACACACATGGATGGTAAAATGTATAGTTTGTGATTGTGGTTTTGCACACCCCACAAACACAGGCACTGGAATCTTTTTGCTTATGATTGTTGCTTGGCACACACCACACATTCATGGGCGCTGCACTCACACACTTCTACTTGTACTTTGATTGCTTTTCATTTCTACTATTTTTATTATGTGCAGATTCCAAAATTTAAATTTATGGTTAGTGCTTGAAGGATCTTTGAGGCAAGAAATACTCCAAGACGCCTTTACCAGCACAGTAATCTCATTGGAAAGGATTTTGGCATTTCTAGGTGTGTAGGAACTTGTGCCTCCATCTGCTATGTCTTTTTCTGCTTTATGCGTGATGTTAGCCTTACACCTGAGTTTTTGACATGTGTGACTGTTTCTCCAGCATTATAACTCAAGGAACAACCATGAATACCTACAGGGTTTTGGAGCCTACACTTAAGGATATACTTGACGGGATCCAACCTTTACGGGAGGATTGGGTGGTGCGATTTAAAGTCATTGAAGAGTTGGAAGATGTTGTTAAATCTGTGGAAAGTCTGAGAGGTATTTTTCCTGGGAAATGCAAATTTCTTTCCTGCATGCCATACGTTCTACTAGAGATTAATGTAACAAATAGTGGAAGAAAAACAATTTCATCTCATGAAATCCTTAAAATGATCCTCACACACAATAGTGAAACAATACAAATCCAAGGAATTGACATTTTTAATTTAAAACTGACCAACTGCTGTATGCTATTTTTTGAAACTTAATATGCTGAGTATGACAATTTAGAATGCCTTTTCTGTTCATCTATGATACTATTGTCCAGAATGTAATTCAAGTTTTGCATAAACACATTAATGTGAATTTCTTGATGGCTTGAACTTTGCTCAAGGTATCTGAGGTTCCACTGCAATAGTTGCAAATGTGTTTCTGTCACAATAAAACTGCAATACTTGTAAAACTGCTATGAATCCGGTTCTTAAAATATACATCAAGTTTTATTATCTGTTTTTGGATCAACAATGTGGATGCATGACTTTATTTGTGCCAACAGGTTCTACTGTGGAGCCATTTGGATCATTTGTGTCAAATCTCTTCACTCGATGGGGAGACTTGGACATCTCAATTGTGTTATCTAATGGTTCTTATATCTCATCTGCTGGGAAGAAGCGCAAACAAAACTTGCTAGAGGATGTTTTGAAAGCTTTGAGACAGAGAGGTGAATTATTACATGGTTTCCCCTCATGTTTCCTAATACGTACTTCATGTAGACATTCATGAGCAATCTATGAGATCCATATAACCATGTTCCCTATTTTACAACTTGCAATAAATAAAACTTCAATGCTTTTGATTTTCCTGCACTTAAGTCTTTTTGAGAGTTTTAATTATCAAAGCTTTGCATTGTCATAATGGTTGATTCTCCTGAAAAATTGAAGGTAATAACCAGAAACTAGACTTTGGATCAGAGAGCTTGTCATGTGATTTTGATTTACAATTTGTTGTGAATAATTGACTTAGCCAAAAACTTATATCAGAAACTTCAGTAATTATATTGTCTTTGACTCGCTGAATCTGCCCACTGAAATAAGTTACTTTATTCTGGCCAATGCCAACAATGAGCAGGTTTATAAAGTGAAAAGTGATTACGTTGAAGGGTATTTTCATTTTTTATGTCTTCATTTTAAGGATAGATGAAGAGTTGTTTGGGGAATAAATCACTGCTCTTAGTTGTTGGGTTGTTCTTTTACTATAACATCGTTGTTTTATTTCATTACAACTTACAAAGTTGATGTGCAGGTGGATGGCAGAGGTTGCAATTTATCCCAAATGCAAGGGTTCCCATTTTAAAATTCGAGAATGCTTCCATCTCTTGCGATGTTTCAATTGATAACATGCAGGGTGTAATGAAGTCCAAGTTCTTGTTCTGGATCAATGAGATAGATAGGCGTTTTCGTGATATGGTCCTACTGGTACATTCTCTCAGCCAAATAAATAAATAAATATCCTGGGAAACTAGTGCCTCTATTTGATGCAATTTAATGTTTGTGTAGGTCAAGGAATGGGCCAAAACTCACAATATAAATAATCCAAAGACTGGGTCATTGAACTCGTACTCTTTCAGTTTGCTTGTCATATTCCATTTTCAGGTGATCAGTTTTCTTTATATGCATTAAACCTTGTAAGAATAGTTGGAATTAACTCTGCACTTCATTGCCATGTTAGCTTCAACGTGTTCATTATGGATGTCACTGACCTGTTTTACTAGAATTAGGTGTTAAACTTTTTTAAAAGTTCTGCACTTCTTCAAATAACCCTAATTAAATGATTTTTCCAACATTGCTTTGTTATCTTGGTTATTTTCTGCGCATGCCCTTTTGCAATGTCAAGTGTTCTCTTATTAGTTTTCTTTTTTGCCCTCTTGTGCACTTTTGTGCTAGTGGTCCCCTTCCCCTGAACATTTATATACCATAGTTGCAAAACAGTCATTGGACGTGCAGATAATGGATAGATTGATTGTTCTTCTGGCCTTTGTATATCTGTATTTCTTTCATTCTTTCATGTTCACTGCTCTCCTCTATAGCTAGTGTGTAGCCTACCTCTGTGCTTTACTGGATATATTTCTTTATAGCTGTAAGGACTTCCATCTTATTAAGTTCTTTTTTGTTTATGGTTTTTCTTGCAGACTTGTGTGCCTGCCATTTTACCTCCCCTTAAAGAAATTTACCCAAGAAATGTTATTGATGATCTTACAGGTACTTCTCATGTTTAATCCAAATAAGCTCACACATTAAGCCTATGCTATTTGCATTCTTTTCTAAAAATATTAATTTCTTCCTTGTTTATGTGACCACAGTTAACAATGAGTCTGCAATTTAATTAGTAAATTTCCACTCTCAGCATGTGTGTAAGTGGCTGCGCATGCATTCATGCATTGTGGATTTGCACAAGTCTGATTTTTACCTCTGTAACTGTAGCCTGTGCCTTTCTGGCAGTACTCCTGAACAGATGATTCAAGGAGGCCCTCTGGTTCCCTGAGGAGCCACAATTGTTGCTGTCTCCAAGCACTGCACATAGGACGAATATGATATCATATTGTATAAAAGATTCCCCAATCCCCCATACTGCCTTTGGGCTTGTAATTTTATTTGATACAGAGAAAAAATTAGTATATTACAGTTACAAAACTTATAGTCCTCAATTTATTTTAAGTTAAGATCCATGTGGTATGGTTGTTTGTGCTAGGTTACAGTTTCTCATGACTTCTGGGAAGTAAATATGAGTCGGTAGCTAGTAGATGAACTCCAACCTGTCTCAGTATTTGATGATGATTTTTTCAATTAAGAGTTAGCAATCTACAACTTGGTTTGAAACAAGTTCTTTTTCATAATATAGTTTTTCATTTTGTCTTGCTTCGAAGTCTGGAGCACATTCTGTCTAGCTATCGAGTTAGTTGAACTGATCTTGACATTTTCTTGATAAGGCTCAAAACATGATAAAATGTCTCCAGATTTTCCAGTCAGTTTTTCATAATTTTGACAATGTTTTATTTATTGACTTGTATCACTTGGAGCTCATCTCATCTTGAAGTTTTCCTAAAATGGTAGTTTCAACTTACAATTTTTTTTGGACATATAACATATGATTTGCATTGCATAAAAACTGATCGAATCTTCTACTAGCATCAACAGTAATTAATAGCTTGGTTGAAGTATCTCTCTGACCTGTATTCCAATATTTTCTGTAGGTGTGAGGACTGATGCAGAAAGACGAATTGGAGAAATATGTGCTGCTAATATATCTAGATATAGATCAAACAAATCCAGAGCAATTAATCGAAATTCTTTGTCTGAGCTTTTCATTTCATTCCTTACAAAGGTAATAATTCTTGTGTCGTTTTAATTATATTTGCAATTCTATGCGCCTAGGAGGTAATTCCAGCAATTGTAGTACATGATGATAGACATGTTGACTTGTGAGAGTGCTGTTTTATATCTAGATTACCTTTTTATATATCTCAATTGCTTTTCCCATTTTCTGGGGTAGCTGGCCATATATCCATATTTTTATTGATATACGCAAGCTGTTTTGTATATTTGCAGTTCTATGACATAAGTTCAAAGGCCACAGAGCTAGGAATTTGTCCATTTACGGGGAAGTGGGAAGAAATCAGAAGCAACACGAGATGGCTTCCCAGAACTTATGCATTATTTGTAATCCTCTCTCATTCCTTCAATAAAACCCCCACCCCCAGAAAAACAAAATTCTAAACTAAACTAATGATAGCTGATGCTGTTATTTCCACTGCTGCTGATTGTCTTGCCACTGCTGATATTTTAGATCGAGGATCCCTTTGAGCAGCCAGAAAATACTGCACGAGCTGTGAGTGCTGCAAACCTAATGAAGATATCTGAAGCTATTCAGACAACCCACCATAGACTTGTGACGGCTAACCAGAATCAGATTTCTTTCTTGGGCATGTTAGTCAGGCCACGAATATCACGTATTATTGCAGGAAGACCAGCTAGTAACTCAAGCTATACTGCTGGTCACCATGTCAGAATTCCAGTTGGGACCCCAAGCTACACATCTGCTCACCGTGTCAGGACTCCAGTTGGGACCTCAAGCTACATGGCTGGCCAGCATATTACAACTCGTTCACAAATTAGCAGGTCTGTGTATTCACCACCACAAGCACAGTTTCAAACTCTCCATATAAGTCCGGCAAGTCATCCCAGCAATTTGAGCTCCCAAACTCTCAATATAAGACCGGCAAGTCATCCCAGCAATTTGAGCTCCCAAAGAATGGGAAGCGGTTCAAGGAATTCTACCAACGAAAGACAGGAAAATCAGATAATCAATTCAACCAGGCAAAGATATGTGCCACATTATCACATTCAAGGGCAGCCAGCATGGAGGCCTAAATCAGATCAATAGAGTTTCCAGCAGTTCTCATATTGAAAGTTTGTACCATGATGTTGTGAAGAAAATAGTATCGTGCAGCTGTTTGAGCGTTTCCGAAGTATTTTAGCGGTCCCTAGGTTATGTGGTCGATGCCTAGTCACTGGACTTATCAGTGTGTGATCATTGTTTGAACCATCACCATCAGCATCCATCTCGGGAAACTATTTTTAGATTGTAAGTGCACGACTGTTTCTGGCATTCGATTGAAATGAGAGATGCCATATCTTCCTGGTATAAACAAACACTACCGGAGCATATCTTTTTACCATTTGACTACCTTTTGACATGCACAGGCATGAAAAACATTTGTTCTAATATATTGCTTCAGGATTCTGGCAGCTGCAGATGGGAGAGATTGTGTTTCCCAATTACTATGAACACAAGATGGGAATTGACAAGGCGTCCTAATTATGTTCAATCGTGCTTCTCGATTTGTTGACCCACATGTGGTTCTGTTTGATTATACGTCCAAACAACAAATTTTGTTGTACCAAAGCAGTTCTGACTCTATTTCCTTCTTACCGAGAAAGGTATATGGACTGCAGAGTCAAAGTGAATACGCAAGGCGATGGTACCATCTCGCCTGCTAGAATGCAAGGTTGACACCACTTCGGTTTCTAAAATTGTTTGCTCAATATCCAAGTATTCAATAAGAAGAAAATGAATTGTTGACTATGTAAACATTCAATTAGCGTGGTTACTAAAACTTTGCTTCCCTCCTGTCCTTTAGGGAAAGCAGGCTTTAAACTAACCCACACTTCATTTCCCCATATAATATCATCCAGGACCACCAAATATCGTTTCCCCTCCAACCCTTTTTGAAGTGTTTGAATGAGCTTATCCTCCGGCAAATTTCTGCCTCGTATGCAACATCTCTGATTTCAGCAATGCAGTTGCGAACACGCTCATCTTTTTCTTGCTTCTGGTCTGCATCATTCATGAAGCACTTCATTCGCTTCAGTTCAGCTTGAACCCCTCAACTTCCTATGCGGCACTATAAAGAAAAGCTGCTTCACTAACCACAGGGTCAGTTCTTCAAATGACAGCAGAAACTATAGCTTCAGGCATTGCTTTACAAGCTGAGAAAAAAAAAAACTCTTAGAACAGCTGGTCTGATTGATATCTTTGGGTGGATATATCATGTTGGTACCCTTTTTTAAGGAATTGGCATTCGTTTTTTTTTTTTTTTTGAACTTTTGAATCAATCTTCTACTGATTTGTTGATTCCTTACTAAAATGGAGGCAAGGTATTTATTTGGAGCAGATCAGCAAACTGAAAATTGGAAAGGTAACCCAGGTCCCATGATTTAAGTAAAGAAAAGGCATGACAGGATACTTCGTTGGAGAGCTATACCTCAGGGGAAAGTTACAGCCTTTAGCATGGCTACGGAGACGTACTGCTGCCGGTAAGCTCGTGATAAGTTTTTTTAAGGTGTGTTTATCCTAGGAAACAAAGAAGTTATCACAAACGCAGTGTCAAGTGCAGCTCATATCTCCCCAGAAATTCTACTCTAATTACACAACAAGCTATCTTGATTTTCACCTTTCTCGACAAAAAGGAAAAAGTTTCATGTTCACGAATTTTTCAGAATTCTAGCTGTATAATAATATGCAGGGAAATCCACAAACTTCCATAATGAAAAACTTATCCAGTTACCCTTCCATTTATTTTGATTGCGTTTGTTACCAGTTGGGAGGGACGGCGGGTGGCTAAAAAATGGAGTAATTTGGACCTCCAATCATGTGTTCTTTTCTGCTTAACCACGGTTTTCTTCCATGAACATGCAAGGAAAACATGGACAGCAATTCACCTTACCTTTTTAGCACTTTCTTTTTTTTAAGCTCAAATAACAGATACCAAGCCTCCTGTTTTTTTCCTTGCAAAACGTGTTTATGCTTCTGTCTATATAATGAATTGACCCTCTGGCCCTATCACATTCGGTTACAGTATAAGAATTATTGTGCGAATTAAAGTGCCACATCTTGTTCTTCATACCAAAGATCTTAATGTTTAAATCAAGGAAAAGGTGATCGCAAAACCATTCACATCAAAGACAGAATGGTGGAAAACGGATACTGAAATTAGAAACAAAGTCCGTCCATCATTCTCAGCTCATACGATATTTAAACTTAGCTTATAAAAAGTAAAACGACAATCCCTACAAGACATCGAATGGACCCAAGCTGCTACCTGTAAAGAGCCTGAGGAACTGCAAGAGGAAAAAAATAGCAGACATTAGAATCAAGATAAAAGACCATAACAAAATGTGACTGAAACAAAGCTAGGACTTTATTAAATTGAGGCGTGAAACCATTGACAGGAATTGAATCCAAAATAAAAATGTTTCTTATGTTATACGAGCTTGATTAGCAACGGAATAAAATGAATCCAAAAAAATAGCATGAGCTGAGCTCTATCAGAATCACACTAGATGATAACAGTGTCCTAAAAAAACATCCATTTTTTTAAATTAGATTAAAATGCTACTGGAAAGTGATTATTAGACAACAAAAGAATGTTGGTAGATTCAGGTGACCAACTGAAGAAAATAACTAGAACGCTTTGATCATATCGTATTAATGCACATACAAGATGCCTGCACTTTCAATTCATCCATAAAGCAGCACTGTTCAACCATGTATAAGATTACACACCGCAACAATTCTATAGAATAAAAGCACATTTGAAAGATTCAGTGGATAATAATGGCCCCTGGTATTAACATTTTAACCCACTCCATTAGCTGAAAAATGGAATTCCAATGAAGTATTGAAACATTAGCATCCATCTCCAAAAATGCAAACAGATCCATTATGGGAAAATCATTATTCAAGAATCAAAAGTAACCATATCCAATTCTCAAATCATTCCCCACGAATTAATCCCCCACCACGAAGCAACCAAAGTTTTATTTGGTAAGTTAACCTGTCAAACTTCTAAATTAGAATCTTGATCTCGGGAGGCAGGCAAAATTCAAATAAGTACACAGTAAAACAAAACACAAGTTATTGAGCTTAACACGTTCAAAGAGGAAAGTAATGATGATTGGCACATTCAAAGAGGAAAGTAATGATGACATAAAGTTAACTGTACCTCAAATGTTGCTGGGATACATGAAAACTCTTACACGACATCCCTAAAAAACAAGAAAAAAAAAACGCAAAATCAATACACAAAAATCCAAATACCCAGAAACGATGACATATCAATCACAACAGCTATTTTTTAACAATACCATGGACTTTGGAGGCAAGTTGGACTTGAACTTAGCTCTGACAACACCACTGTTTCCATGAGGCCTTGTGACCTTGCCCCAAATGCAGCGATAGTGGGTCCCATCCCTCTTCACCTTGGCCTTGTATATGTATGCCATGCGCTTACCAGCATACCATGCAACTTCTTCCTTGGTGTTGACTCCCTCAATCTGGATCAGTGATGTGTTTGGGTATTGGTTGGACTTCGACCTAACCACCAAAATAACATTTTAATCTCCAGACAAATCCACATAACAAAAACAAAATCCTAAGTTCCATTTCCTGTGACAAACAATATTCATTTACTGAAACTCGCACAAAAAATTCCAACCAGTCTATCATATTCTTTTCCCTGACTTGTCAATCAATTAAAATTGCTGGAAATTCGGATATAGTTCGTTTCGTAAACAAATGCAAGCTAAAACCATGAACTGTCATCGATAAAAAAAAAAAAACATGTTTTCTTTTGCTTATCTTTTGAACAAAGATCAAAGCGTTTTCTAGAAACTAGCAAATGGCACCTTTTACTATAACTCTGAAATCCAGTGACAATATTTCAATTAACATAACAGCTTCTAAATAACCAAACCCCCTGATCTAAATAACCTTAATTTCTTTTTTCCTTATTCAAATTTCTCGTAGAAATCATAAAGACATACAAATTAAAATTACACAGAGTATAAAAGCCAAGCTCCAAACTATAGTTATTACCTCTTATAGCCCAAGATTGTTCCTCTGACATAAAGCCTAAAAAACGAACAGCACATAGAGAATGAGAGAGATAAACATTAAAGCAATCATTTATTAGCTTCAATCTACAATTTCTTAATTAAACAACAAAAAATTGATTCTTTTTTTTTCAAAACATTAAAGCAAGTATAAAAAAATATGTCTGTATAAATCGCAGACCTGACTCGCTCTCCTTGGCGTCCCTTCACCATTTTCAAACTCTGAGGCTAAGAGCTCTCTCTTCCTCTCTCGCTAAAGTGGCTTATACTATGAAGCTGCGAGATGGAAACGTAAAACCCTAATTGCTGCTGTTTCTATAAAAGCGTAAACCTTTAGTTGGGCCTTTAGAGTTTAGACCCATATTGAAACATTAATTCAGGAAATAGCTCTTTGGGCTTATCATGTCAGCTTTTATGGTGGGCTACGATTATCTTTTTCGTTGGCCCATAAAAATATAATTCACGCTTTTTTAGAGAACCTCGAAGGCATTTTTGCGAATGAGGTGGTTGGGTGAAATAATATAAATGCATTTTATGCATTGGAATACATATGATAACTTTTGATGGGGAATGGTGCTTCTTCTTTTTTTGAGAAAAAATGATTTATTTTCAAATAGTAAGTTTATTGCAAGTCACCATTACAAATTTACAATACAAGTTTACAGGAATATGAAACTCAAAGGCCCGGCAGGAAAGGCTTCGGTCTTCATTGCCGATGAGATCTGACGTGTTCGAAATTTTAAGCTGTAGATTTCAAGGATTGAAGGCAGAAGTTTCAGAGTTCCTAGCAGAGCTTTCCCTCAATGCAGTATCCTACCGAACTTGTTGGTTTCAGCTGCTGGAGATTGTGGAAGGCCAGAAATTATGCGGTCTTCGGTGACAGGAACTGGACTGTTGGACAAATATTGGAGCAGGCTCCACACCAGTATGATGACTATGTTAACAGTCTTGGTCTCTCTGGCTCTGAAAACATTTAAGATACTAACACACACGAAGGTAATGTCCCTTCTTGGAAGCCTCCTGAGATGAATGTTATCAAGCTCAATCTTGAAGGGGCTTGTACTAAAACCGCTGGTACTGGAATTATTGGAGTTATTGGAAAGAATTACTGAGGTGAGGTAGTTGCTGTTCTAGGATGTTTTTGCTCACACGGTCATGACCCTCGAGTTTATGAAGCTTTGGCAAGCTATCAGAGTTGGTGCTGAAAGGGGTTATAATCAAGTTATAATTGAGGGTGATGACAAAACACTCATTGATGCTCTGTCCAGGATTATATGGAATGACTCGTGTGTTCACTTGATTTTGTTAGATACTAGACGGTTAGCAAGAGGTTTCAATTCTTGTAGGTTCCACTAATTGGGCGGCCCATGATGTGGCCTCTGAAGCCCTGCGAGAACTGGTTAATCCAAGCCATGATCACATTTTTTTCAGAAATGCTCCTGCAATTGCCAGTCATCTTGTGCTGGTCCCGTAGAAAATAAAGAAGGAGATCATGATCGAAACGGATGCTCCAACGTCAAAATCGACAATGGCGATCTCATTTCTCAGTATATGCCATCAATCAGCTGGCAATGATTTCGACCAATAAACACACAAACAACCTAGGAAAATAGGAAAAAGCTCGTCATTTGCACTGCTATGCTTCAAGCAAATTCAAGAAGGTAAAGAAAGAGCACTAAATAAAAAAATTTACAATTCCAAAAATAAGGAAAGTTATAGCCTGAATATTTGTGTATATTTCTAGATCAATATCCAGTAAAGAATAAACAATACAAATGCTTTCAACTTGAGAATGTAGACTGTACTACGGACATTGATTGTGTTTTACAACAATTACATGACAAATATAACGGCCTCTCTTTTTGGCATGACGAGCCAGTTACCACGTTCTGACATCAGGATCTGCACCCACATGGTAAGTCCTCAAAAGACAAGGGGTGAAGTCGATGAAGCTCAGTAGCCCAGTGGCCTAATCGCTACAGGATCAAAACAATTCTTTCTCCTTCAAAATCCAGCTTTTCCTAGCCATCTTTTCTCCATTATCTCTAAGTAGTTGATCTGATATTTACAACTACCTCCAGAAAACCACTGCTAGCTTTTAGATTGCATTCATTCAAGGACGCAAAAGTCGCTTGTCACAAGTCAAGATCCTGTAACTTGCATGAGGACCCTCAGATGTGTCGCGCAAAGTTGCCTGCCAGCCCATGGCTTTAGCTATCTGTAGAAGTTCATCCATGACATCAAGAGAGTCACGAATGTATACTCGACCACCGGGTCTAAGTATGCGATCCATCTCGAGCATGATTGTAGACATATTACATCTGATTCGAAGAAATAAACAATGTGAAAAAAGAAAGCAAAGCAAAGCAAAGAAAAAACCTCCAGCTTAACCTCGATTGTAAGATCTTGGGCAAGTCACAAATTGAGCAAAAAGAACAATGCATACCTTTTCCTTTCAACAGAAAAGAGGCCAGCTGCATGCAATAAATCATAGGTTCTTGGGTATGTATCGAATGGTTCACACCTGATGAATCAAACATCATGTGCAACAGAAGTTCATTCAACTAAGTTCAAGCAAATATAGATAGTGAAAAACTTTTAAACAAAATCAAATAGCATCACATTCATTTATTATCAATGAGAAATGAAACAATAGGAAAGGGGGGATGGTCAAGGGTACACAGCATTATTGTAACATGTTAAGTATTTATGAGAACCGTCACCCCAGTATCCAAAATGAGGATCCAAAAAACTTTATGCTTTAGCTAATCTGACAGTTCAGAATGGTACCAATCATGCATAACTCCCAAGAGCCCGCGGTCATATAAAACAGGCAAGGTGTTGGATCCGCTAACAGGAACCACGTTCAAAACCCAGCAATCAAATCCTTGATCAATTAATGCAGCCGCGAATCTAACAAAATCAACAATCAAAGCATTAATGTGACAGAGTAAAATGACCTTTGTAATGGAACAAAGCAAGATGAGATGAATTGTAAATAGGATACCCTCCAAAGCCAGCTTTCATGTCCATCACATTTCTAAGTTTAAATTTCTTCCAATGCCAAGCACGGACATAGCCAGCTATTGTTTCGGACCAAAACTTATTTTCTGCCTTTAATAGCTCTTTTCTGGCTATGTATGATTCATATTGTATGCTCTGGAGTCTATCAGGTGGAGTGTGCAAACGAGAAGGCCACGTGGGAACATTTGCTCCATATCCATTCTCCGGAAGTCGACTAATGCATGCCTTCAAATCAACATACCTAACAACATTGTGCAAAGAAAGCTATAACATAATAAGTACAAAGCTCAAAGAAGAATCAGCAAATTAACATTAGATGCATGAAAGCTTTTATAAAATTCTGCATCAATGTCTCAACAGCAGATACCCTGACAGGTGGGCCCAGGGCTCAGCTAACAATTCTAAATACGTAGCCTATCAAGAAAAGGTAACAGTTCTAAATATGTCTTCACTGATTTTTCCCCAACATTAATCCCCCCCAACCCGAAGAAAAAAACATAAGAATTTTACAACTAAGATTCACGACAAGTAAATTACATCTACCAACAACAACCAAACTAATTGCAAGCCTACCATTGCAGTTAGAGAAAACCAAACACTATAGGCAACTATCCAAGTCAGAAATCTAGCAGCAGCAGTAAAGGCTGAGTTATGTCATTCAGAAAGAAGAAATGAAGACAACAAGCTGGAAAGGGAGAAACCTCTCTTTCACTAGCATTTGTGCAAGTTTCCTTCAGACAAGCACATATAATTCAAGAAAATGTCTCCTCCACTAGTGATGTGGGACAACTTAGGTTTCGAGACCAAATGGAGGATTTGTGGTGCACCAGGTTGGAGAATTAGGATGGGTTTACAGTAGCATTTATTTGCAACCTAGGTTACTGTAGCAAGGGAAAAAAATAAAGAGGGAACGAGAAGAAAACAATGATCAAGAAAAGGGAAGTGAAAGAAAGTTCAACTCTGCATGTTAAACTAAGCCAAAATACTCATAATCCCAATGTTGAGGTGCTCCCTATTACATAGAAAAGAGTAATGAGAGGGACACTAACATTTTTTTACAAAATCTCATACTAACTGATTTGGCTTCTATCACGTAAGAGAGTTTTTCAAATTATGAAGAGGTTTATATCACAATTTAATGTAGTTTTTACCATTACAGGAGTACCAATTGACATGTTATTAGTAAAGATGTATTGGTATTTCTAGCATTATTCTGCAAAGAATAGGGGCTTCTTTTATAGGCATTAAAAGTCCTCGCAGTCCTAAACTAAATAGGAAATATAAAGTCAAAAACAAAAAAGAAAACCGTACATGATAGAAAATCCTCAGTGATATTTAGTTTCTTGAGTATACTAAACATTCCTAACTAGTAGTAAAATTCAAAACGTATGATAGTTCTTAAATAGACTAGGTTTACAAGAAACTAAAGGGTACAGAATCAATGATTAAATAACCATAATTTCTAAACTTTTCTCCCATTAACTACATCAACTAGCATTTGTTTATGAGTTTCATTCGGACAAACTCATTTGATTCACCAAGAAAAATTTCATAGGAAGACCAGCTTGTTTGATGAATGAGTTAGGTTACTCAATACACCAGATTTGGAAAATGAAAATTAGAAGTGAGCAACATGCCTGCTTACCTTACCTCAATTTTTCACTCAAAACGCTGAATCACCTTTTTTTAGATGGCATCAAATCACCTTTCTTCTTCCTTTTAGTGTATTTGATGAAAAAACAGGAGAGAAGTCTTATGGGACAGGAAATGAATGTTCTATTTTCTGAAGGGACGTGTCATTTACACTCCTAAAAAAGCTCCTGTACTCCTAAATCTTTTAATCACCTAAATGGCAAAATTGTCCCTACAATAGAACACAATACCAAATTTACATGACAAGAGAAATGATAAGCTAGCCATCTAAGTCAAATAACGAGCATTTGAAACTTCTTCCAATGGTGAATAGCACGTCCCTAGTAAAAAAGTGGCAGAACTTCAACAGAAAAGCATTGCAGAACCTTTTCCAATTTCATATTTTAGTTAATCCTGTACATATTAACAATTTTATTGTTTAAAAAGATAGAATTGCAAGGGATTAGTTTCATGGAAGAGATCACCAGGGTTTTTTTTGTTTGAACAAAGAAGTGTGCAAAGTCCAAAGATGATAAACAATTGCAAGCGACTCCTCAATAGAAACTTGGTCTGTGTGCTTGATAAAGAAGTGTACACAAGGTTAAACATTGCTGTTAAGATAATAAAGGAAGCTAGCTCCTCAAGGGCCGATGGGGGGAGAAGAAGAAAATACAAGTACATATGGACACCTTTCCAATAAAATTCCTCCCACATAAAGGAAATCAAGAAAATTAAAATATTGTAGACCACTGAAAATTGCATTCCAAATGAGAATTGCAAGTTTAGATTTTCTACTTTTCCATCAATTTTTTAATCCAGAAAATATTTGTTTTCCTTTTCTCTTGTTTTTTTCATTCTACTATCAGTTTCTACCTCCCATGGCAGCAAAGGTAAGATTAACCAAAAGTGATCTACCTGTTTAACAAAAGTTTTTCCAGCAAAGCTAGAAAAGGTCATTTTATAAGTCATGACCCATGAAAACCAATGAAACAGTAAAAAGCAAAGCAAGTTTACCAAACATTATCAGGATCATCGTCTGGATCACACAATGGAGGTATTGCTCCTGTGTCACGGCTTAGGTAGCAGTTGTTGTTTAGGGGTTTTTTCCATATTGCAATATATCCCTCCTTCTTAACAAGCTCCCAGCAAAGATGAGTGGTAAGGTTAAGCATTTCTGAATATATAGAAAGACACATTATTAAATACGGTAATGTAACAACCTATCAATGGCAGGAGAGCACAGCATAGTTAATAAACTGGTTCAATCAATATGTGGACTGGCATTATTTAACCAATCTTTAATAATTTAGTTCCAAGCATTCCACATATTTCTCTGTGCGGTTGATATGCTGGATTTTTTGAATGGATAAGTCCATTATTCAAGGATAACTAGCCATTGTTACATGAAGCCAAATACTAAATTAATTTGGTACATTTAGATTACTGGAACTGAACTGGAGAAAACAAAATTCATGTGTGGATTAACTGAAGGGGAACAAAACAAGTAATTATGAATGCAAAACCTTTGATTATTTAACCGGCAATTTCTCAATGAGAAACTGAATGGATACCTGCCCACTGTTCCTCTAATACATGTTCATGCTTATAAACTGGTTGTGCTGCCCAAGCAAAGTATCCTCCTGCCCGGAGCATCCTATTGACCTCAAGGAGCAAAATTCCATCTTCATCATAGTGTTAGGAAAAAAGAAGAGATTATCAGAAGAGATCCCAGAAACATGAATCCATCAGGGTGAAGGAAAAAATTGCAAATTTACTAAGCTGCAGAACCTTGAATGCATGAAACGTTCATTAGCACATAGTAATCTCACACAACATACACACAACTGGGCTGAAGGGAAATGAAATGGCAAGGGAATGGGAATACTTTACACAGTTAGAGAAGTGCAGAGCAGGAGCATATAAACTGCTATCTATTTTAGATTACCATTGGCAAAAGGCAAACATGTAACATAATGCTTGTTCTCTTATTCTACGATTTTGTTCCAATAGTTTTGTGATCAAAACTAGGCAAAACAGGAGAATCTTACCATCACGAGTCCAGTTGATTCTGCATCTTGAACAATGTATCAATTCAAATGCTTGACTCGGATATAGTAGACGGTGAGTTGCAAATGCAGCCACCATTGCAGGTACACCACGCTCAAGAGCAAATTGAATCTGATTCTCGTGAACATCTTTGGGAGCAATAGACATGGTCATAACATTCCGTGATAGTAAATAGGCACCAAAACTTGCCACACCACATCCAACATCTAGAATCATTCGAGTATGATGACCAAATGTAATATCTGGGACCATCTAAACATAGCCAATGAGATGTTAAACAACAAATAAACAGGCTATGCATATCTTTCCTTCCCAGGACTGCTGATAAAAATAACATACCTGAGCAATCTGATCCAAATATTTATCTGCCCCGTGTATGAACTGTGTACCACCTCCGGGGAACTTAAACTTCTCTTTCTCTTTAGAAATCCAGTTTTGGCCCCCTTTATCATCAGCTAATCGTGTATGAGGAACATTGCTATACCATACCTGTATGGAAATGGCATTTTAATTAAGAATCTCAAACGAAAAAATAAGCTAAAATAAAAAACTGAACAGTCTTTGCAAACAAAACCCCCAGAACAGACTGAAAACCTTGAATCGGCAAATGCAGTAAAGTAACTACTTGTTCACTCGAGCTCATGACAACATACACAAAATTTCTTCCTGATGTAATGAAATTTATATGAAGAAAAGTGGAGAAACCCTAAATAACTACTTGTTCACTCGAGCTAAATTCATAAAAAGTAAAAAGAATTAACTCTCTTCCATTTCCCCCATTGTCAGAAAAAAGCATGGAAGAATGATCCAGGCAAATTCTAGTGATAAATTTATAGTTTCTTTTCTTATCCTCTCCATTCTCTACAACAAAATAAACCCCACTTCGATCCCAATACCTCATCACGACTCCGCGGCCATGGAATTGGCTGTCGGTATCCTTTAGGGGGGGGGACCAAGCAATTCAGTCCCTTCCCCTTCTCTGGACAGTGCCTTTCGAATCTCTCCCCTTTCTCCGTCAATTTCAACCTCTTAATAGCCTCCACATTATCCAAACACGGTATATACTCTCTCATGCTCCCTGGACACAACTCATATTTCCTAACCCTAACCTTGAAATTCGCACTTGCACTCTCAATTTCAGTCTCATTCCCCCAATTCTCCGCAATATCCGGATCAAACTCTCCAACCTCGAAATCATCAGTCATTTTGCCATCGGAATCAATGATCCCAAACGTCCGGTTGGGATCGGACAGTGGAGATTCATCGGGAGGTGGGTAAATGGAGGGTGGAGTCGGGTTTATGGCTTGTTCTGTAGGGGGGTGATCGGATTGGTTTGGGTGAATTAGAGAGGTGATGTTGAACGACTTGTCGTTGTTAGGAGAGATGGAAATGGAGTTTTGTGGTGTGGAGAAGAAGAGGAGTTGCTGGTGGCCACTGTTGGACCAGTGTTTGCCTAAATAGAAAAAAGTGATTGAGATTAAAGCGAAGGCTGTGGTTTTGAGGATTTGTGGGGTTTTAATGAAATCTGTGTTGATGAGTGGTTTCATGATTGATTGGTGTGGTGGCGGCGGCGGCGGCGGCGGCGGCGTTGTGGTTGCGGGGGTGGTGGTGGTGGTTTCTTTGGGATGTAAGAATACAAGCGAGCTAGGCTCGCGCAGGCGCGAGAGTGAGCTAGAGAGCGTCGGTCGGTCGATGATCTAGAGATGTAACGGGTTGTGAATAGAAAAGAGAGTGAGCTGGCAACTGGCAAGTGCTGTGTTTAATTGTCCAAGGAGATCCGGATTATCCATTAAAAACTCAATTAAGTCCGTCAGGACTCAGGACTGTCAATTTTTGTGTACAAGTAAGAGTATGTTCTAAGCGAGACCCTGTAAAACTAATTATTTAATCCTTGTGGTTTGGGAAAATATATGATTGATCCTATATTTTGAGATATATTTATAATGTAGTCCTCGCATCAGTTTCATGTTATTTTCAATACTTTACACACACACACACACACGACAGGAAAAAGATGGGAAAATAAGGTAAGATACGAATTAATTAGGAAATATAACAAAATAATAATAATAAAATAAGAATGGTTGACCTGATCAGAGGTTTGTTAAAAAAATATAATTTTAGGGAGACTAGTTACGTAATTTTGATAGGAAAAGATATAATTCGCTAGATAGATGGACAAGAACAGGGCAGGGATCCTATTTAATGCTCATTTGCGGGTTTTTGCAGTAAATCACATCTTGGAGTATGGATAAAGAAATTCTAAAAGAATTTATCCCAAGATGAATGCTCCTTTTTTAATAATAAGAAGTGAGATTGTCATTAATTATTTTGTGTACTAGATTACTTGTAAGCACGGCGTTGTAGTTAATATCTTTTTTATTTTCATGTAACAAAATATTCTAGTATTATTAATATATTTTTACTAAAAAATAATTATGAAATTGAAATATTATGTGTATCGAATAGTATTTTTTAAAAAAATATTCATGTGATGACATGATTATACTTTTTTAAAAAAATATTAAGATGACAATATATTAGATCAATTTGTGTTGGCCTTTCAAATATGCAACATGTATCAAGAAATCATGATAACCTAGTCAAAAATAAATCAAAATAAATCATTCGAGTCAATTTTTAATCAACTTAGTGTTAAAGAACAAGATTGAAAAAAAATTACATCGATCAACA
>Ga0325403_1000729_pt1 | contig 24821 bp, 13 predicted proteins | sample PopdelMetagenome_19_FD_205665 | JGI IMG/M metagenome (GOLD analysis project Ga0325403, IMG submission 205665) | Populus deltoides microbial communities from Bellville, Georgia, United States - Xylem-PdKOR-R4 | ecosystem: Host-associated > Plants > Phyllosphere > Stem > Wood/Secondary xylem... | reverse complement strand
GAAAACCGCCAAATAACACCGATGAATTTTCAATCCGTCGGTGATTTTGTCCGTAAAGAACAACAATTAACAGTGCAATTGGAAAGTGAACAGTTCTGGAGCTCTCTGGAAAATACCGACGGATTTTATCCGTCGGTGATTCCCTTTGTAATTGACATGAAGAACAGTGTAAACAAGTTTACCGATGAATTTACAGACGGATTTTACCGACGAAATTTATTCCGTCGGTAATTCTGTTAGTAAATCCTGACACGTCATTATTTTTTTTTGCTTTATTTTAATTTTTTTATCCCTTTGTAATTCCCTCGGTATATACCGAGGGAATATGTCCGTCGGTAAAATCCCTCGAAAATTTACCGACAAAAATATTCCCTCGGTATTTTCATTTGTATTTATTGGTTTTCTGGTAGTGTATGGATTGTAACAGTGTAATGATGATTTTGCTCTTCTCAACAAAAATGACTAGTTGGCTAGTTGGCGAGTATAATACACAACATGTTTATGTGTAGAATATGCCCGTGTTATTCAAACGACCAAAAGTGAATTCCGGGATGGCACTAAAATCATCTCAATAGCATTTCCATCCCTGGACAACGTGTGTAGCCAACAAACATATGGTTTGGCATCGATGACTTTTTCTTTATTTTCCTTTATTTTCTCTTTCCTCTTCGATTTCCATGTTATCCTTCAAATTTTTCAAGCAGCCATTCAATTTGTTTTTCCTTCATATTTATTTTCTATTCTTTTTATTATTATTTATTTTATTTGAAATAATTTATAAAATTAGAATCTTTTTAAATTTCATCACCTTTTAATTTTTTTTAACTATCAGATAGTTCTCATTCTTTTTATTGTTATTTTTTATTTAAGATAATTTTTAAAAATATTTTTCACGATTTCATCCTCCTTCAATTTTTTTCTCTTATAAAATTTGACATTCATTCTTTTGTTGCTATTTTTTTTACAATGAATTATTTTTAAAATTGAATTTTTTTCAATTTCAACAATAAATTGGTTGAAAATTGAGGTTCTTGATTAAGCTCTGGTCTAAGATTTTACGGATTGTGAGTTTGGAAGATTAACCCAGGTTTAGAAGATTCACTCAGTTTGCTCGGTTTTTTTTTTCCTTTTTTAAGCTATTTTTTATTTCAATTTCATCCTTCAATGTTTATTTTAATGGAGATTGAGATCCATTATTTTTTTTATTTGCTTTCTATAGGGTTTTTTTTTACTATTTTTGAAAATAAATAAGGTTATCTCATGTCTTTTGATTTGTTGTTCTATGTTAAATTTAGATATTTAAAAAGAAATCTTGTTTTTGAATTGAATTTAATTAATAAAATATAAACATAGATGTGCATTTCAAGGTAACTCATTTTTTTATAGTTAATTATTGTTATTTTTTTATTGTTTACTTTATTTAATATCGATGCCTTTTTTAATTATATATTAAATTAACTAAACTTACTAAACCTAGTCAAGTCAATGACCTAAGTCTTAAAAAAAATTAAAAAAAAAACATTGTAGTCTCTTAAAAATCATTTTTTGTTGGGAAAATTTTTACCCAGTCAAAGGTATAGTGGGAGCCACCTATCTAATAAGATACTAGTAAATGTGTTTGTTGGATAAATTTAGAAGGATAAGATTGAACCTTTTCGTCTATTGCTCCATGCATGATATATGTAATTACAAATTATACTAAATATCTAGGTAAAATATTGTAGCAAACCATAATGATAAAAAATATTCAATTTCATCCTCAAACTTTTTTTTAATTGCAGCCTTATATGCCCTAATTGATGACTAATTTATTAGAATTTATTTAGAAAAGAAAAAAATTTAACAGCATGACCAAAATGTAAAACAATGAGAAATCTCATGGTCAGTCTCAAATCCACTAGAAAAAATTATGTTTAGTCCACCTATTTTCTTTTTTCTTACTTTGCATTCTCTTTAGTTTTAGCAATTTTAATTTTGATCAAAAAGTTTAATTTCTTAATATTTCAGTTTCTAAGTTTGAGAAAGAAAAAAGGAAGTCACTTGAAAACTACAAAGAAGAGAGAAAGTTAGCGAATGATTATTTTTAGTAATGAAACTTGTCGTTTTTAATGTTAATATGTTCAATTTGACGAGGAGAGTTCAATTATGGTGTTTTTCCTACCTGAAAAATTAGATCGGTTCCGATTAGTGATGATTTGTGGAGGTTTTATGGTGTTTTTAGATAAAAATAAATTTTTTACTTTTATTTTTTTAATTATATTATTAAATTAATCGTGCTTATTAATCCAAATCAAATCAAAGATCAAAGTTATAGATTTTATTCTTCAAAACCACTAGTGTCTCCTCAACTTTTTTTTTTCATGTTAAAAAAAATTTGATCCAATACATAACGAAACACATGTCACCAATGTAGTATTATTTCTATTTCATAACAAACTTGTTAAATCTAAAATATAAAGATATGAGCGTCCATGCATTTGATGGCTTGGTCTAAGACCAGGGAAAGGAGGTGTCCACGAAAGTCGGCGCTGTGATACTCTTTCATGGACCCTTGTTACTCAAGCCCAATACCAGAGACTGGGTCAAGCCTAGAAAGACCAGATCCTCGTATTTACTTCGTGTTGTTCACCATCTTCGAAATTACTAGTGACAGACAGATAGAAATTGCAGCTTACCTTAATAATATAACAACTGCCCTCTCTTCGATCTGTCTTTTGTTTTTGTTATTTATTTATTATTGTACATATATTTTCACCATCATAGTCTCTTGTTCCTCGGATCCTTTAATCCGAAACCACAAATCCACATGCTATAATCAGGTAATTCTTTCTTTCTTTCTTTCTTGCATGCTCATTTGATACTTGAATTATGATTTGATGGGTTTCAGTTTGGGTTTATAAACGTGTGATTGCATTGTTTCATGGGGTCTTAATTGGGTTTTTTTGTTCGGTTCGTGAAGATAGATCGCAGGGATCTTGTTTATTTTATATTGAGTTATAAAAGGAAGGTTGGAGGTTTTGTTTCTGTTGTGAGTTTTTTCTTTCCTTCTAATAATGGCTTTTCACTTGTTTATATATATATATATATATATATATAAATAAAAGGCAATTACAGAAACTGAATCACGGTTTTTTTTTTTTTTTGAACGTACTTTAATGGATACGATTCAATTCTTAGATTTCAGATAATTTACATCCTGATGCTTCGATGTTAAGTTTAGCTTAAGGAATGTTTCTTCTTCTTTTTTTTAATTAAATACTGGTCTTAAAGACAGAATCTTGATCAAATTTGCTTGGTTGGCCCCTAATGGATCTGGGTTTTCTATTTTTAACATAATGCAGTTATTTTGTATATCTGAGGGAGTGAAGAAGTAAAGATGGTGAAGCTGACAATGATCGCGCGTGTTACTGATGGACTTCCGCTAGCAGAGGGACTGGATGATGGTCGTGATGTGAAAGATGCTGAAATGTACAAGCAGCAGGTCAAGGCACTTTTCAAGAACCTTGCATCTGGCCACAATGACGCATCGAGGATGTCCGTTGAAACTGGTCCTTATGTTTTCCAGTATCCTGCAATTTATTTTTATTTGTTCATTTCATAACCTTTGGAAGTTTGTTCTTGATAGCCTGACATTTATGTATATTGCTCCTAAACATTTTTATTAGACTTGCTAAGCATGCGTAAACTTGTCTTTAACTTTCCTATTTTTAGTTTATCTTCCTCCAACTCGTTAAGGATTCTACACCTACGGCATAATCATGCAATCTCTTATTAGTTATGCCTAGAAGTCTAATATGTTACTGGATTTTTGTTAACAGTTTAATGACACTGCAGAGAACTCATAAAAAAAATGACGAATTTCTTACTGATCATATATATATATATGCATAAGTGTATTGTTCTGGTTGTGAAAGCAGCTGTACCTGCATATCTGTATTTGTTTTTCCACGTGCTGATGGTTTTTCATTGAACTTTATGTGGTCATTTGGCCCATCTGTTTTATTAGAGTGCAAGTTATCTTTAATATGTGCAGTTAAATACTTGTAAGCTTGCTTGTGAATCTTATTTATGTTTCCCTAATGACCTAATTTATGCTCATGTTATGGTACTTGATACTGTCAATTCACATTGTCCGTTCCTTTTTCTGAATTTTGAACTGTGGGTTTATGGGTTTTTTTTTTTTTTTTTTGTATCTTGTAAAACTTATTCCATGATTTCTGCTTTCTTATTATTTTTAAAGTCAACCAGACTAGATGTTTTCCTTCACTTGAGTAGTTATATCATTGAAGGACGTGTTTGTTACCTTACTATGTGTGACCGCTCTTATCCTAAGAAACTTGCCTTTCAATACCTGGAAGACCTTAAGAATGAATTTGAACGTGTCAATGGGGCTCAAATTGAAACTGCTGCTAGACCATATGCCTTCATTAAATTTGGTAAGTTTTTATTCCTATTGAAATAAAATTGTTCTTACAGATATTTAAATTCCTTTACACTCTCTTTGGCACTTCTACTAGGATTGATTTTGTTTTTCATGTTTATGTTCTTAAGATACTTTCATACAGAAAACAAAGAAAATGTATCAGGACACCCGCACCCAGCGGAACGTTGCAAAGTTGAATGATGAGCTGTATGAAGTCCATCAAATAATGACTCGCAATGTGCAGGAAGTTTTGGGTGTTGGTGAAAAGCTGGACCGTAAGATTGATTGATCGATTTTATGATTATGGTGCAAGTAAAACATGATCCATGTCTATACTTGAAATGAATATATTAGTGTTTATGAATTTTTATATATGTTTAGATGCGGTATTAATTAGATTAGGCGATGATTATATAAGCATGCTCAACTGGGATATACTAACAAGCTATGTGGATGTTATATATGCTCTAGAGATGTCAGCTGGTATCTGTATTATATGCTATAGAGATGTATGCATTTTCCTTGTTCAATAAGTTAGTCCTTTGATTATTATGAAGCTGACAAAAGTAATAGGAACTTATTGATGTAGGGTGGAATGCATCACCTATTTTCCTTGGTCACATATCTCCACTTAGAAATTGTACTCAAACCATTTTTTTTTGGGGCTTGCCATTATTCTGCAAGGATAGAACGCCAAATGTATGAACTCTTGCAGGGAATCATATTTATCCCTTTTTAGAGAACTTTTTTCTTCATCAATGAGTGTGTGTTTGGTATTGTGGTCCAAAGTGTTTTTTAGAAGTGCTTTTCAATTGAAAATGCATTAAAATGATGTTTTTTTAGATTTTTTTACATTAGCACGTCAAAACCATTAAAAAAACACCTGAAAACATCAATTTGATCTTTTTCAGGTGAAAATTAGTTTAAAAAGTACGTTGTAATGCAAAAAAATAAAAAATAAAAACCGCACTGAATTCGTAAATTATTAAGCTTAATCAAATCGTGTTTCTTCTATATTTGATTTTGGCCAAATAAGACTTGTTCTTTGTATTTACATGTGAGTGACATGCTACACGCATCAATTGCTTTTTGCCTCATCATTTATGTTTTAATCATTCCTTTCTTTCGCTTGGATAAAAGATGCTACATTCTTACCTTTCATCCCCCTCTCGATGTATTCACAAAATTCTCTCTTGCATCTTTGGTGACAATGCAGAGGTCAGTCAAATGTCAAGTCGGTTAACATCAGAATCTCGCATATATGCTGAAAAGGCAAGAGATTTGAATCGACAGGTTAGTTTCATTTGCTAAGCAGTTAACATACAGTGTTAATCCAACTGACACTTCAGCAACTTGATCTCAATTTGTATGCTTTTATCCGATATGCTCTTTACCACTGGCCTTTTTTGGAGGCCATTTGGTTATATATTGTGGAGGTTTTTTATGACTAAATTTAATCTGTACCACTTGAGTTGCAAATTCTTACCTATCAAAATAAAGAAATAAAAGGTTGCTTGAGTACTATTGAAATCATAAATTATTATTTGCCAAAAGGTTGCACGCTCAAATTCTTGGAAACACCAAAGTAATTGTATGAAAGGGTTTTCATGAAAAAGGTTGTCATGTATTCTAGGGCCTTTGTTTTCTTTACCTTCTTGACAATTCTTTGAAGAAGTCTTGGGGCACAAGTGGCCTTTATCTGTTTTTCAAATGGCAGTGAACTTTATCCTAGTGTTGGTGTCATAGAGTCTTGTGGAAAGCATCTGGAACTGAGATCCATTTGGCATATTATGGTTAAACAGAGAATCATTCTCATGTCCTTTAAAAGGAAACAACTGGTTTTAGAATATCTATGATACATTCAAGTGTTTTATATTTTGTTTTCATAAGACTGATCCCGTGATTTTATTTTATTTTTTTATTTTTTTATTTTTGTTATTGTCCATGGTAAACCATGGGGTTGCGACCAAAAAGATTTTAGAAGAATAGGTTGATGTGGTTTATGTTCTTAAAATCAGTTAGGTGCTCCACTATTTCTGCGAGATTTGCACGTTAGGCTCTATGCACTGTGCTTTACCTTTGATAGTAATTAGTTTCCTTCTTTCAGATAGAGTATATTTTGTTGGTTAATTTTTTCAGATAGAATTGGGTTTCAGGATTGTTTCCTGAAGGGCTTCAACTATAGGTCTTGTTGGAATTCTAAAATTTTCTCTTGTTTTAATATAATTTTCTTTATTATACATGTTTTGTGATAAATGTTGACATTGGTTACTGCTTAGTTCTTGACAAATGCTGAAACATAACTGCATGTAGTACATATACTTGAAATTTACTTATGATCTGCTTTACACGATTTGAGTGCAGGCCTTAATTCGAAAATGGGCCCCTGTTGCTATTGTGCTAGGAGTTGTCTTCCTCCTCTTTTGGGTTAAAACAAAGCTCTGGTGATCCAATGGCCTTCTGTGGTTTCTGAGAAATGTTGCATATTTTTCCGGGGTTTCTCTGCGTTGCAGTCAGTTGCCTGTGTTCGTGGTATAAGTTCAAACTTCAGAGACTTCATATTGGGGACTGGACACGCACATGAAGGCTTAATGTTTCAAAGTGGACTCTAGTTTTTGCCCATGGCACGCTAGTTAAAAGGACTCTAGTTCTTTATGTACACATCTGAACAAAATATGGAAATGTGAAAGAGAAACCCTTTATCGTACAATTAGGCAAGGATCAAAATATATTGGATTAAATTTGAGGATTTTCCGAATTCTCGACACTTTATAGAGGCCTTACAAATATCCATAATTCATCAGTATCCAATATGGGCTCTAGATTACATTGATATGCTGCCTTCAATTCGTATTTTACCTAAATGATTTATTCCGCACCCCTCTTGTTGTTTAGTTACCAGTCACCACTACTTTTTATGTAAGCATTATAACCATATAGTTTGCTGGAAGTTTTCAAGTGTCATTATGCTATGATCCGCCTCAGTCCACATGGTGAAGTTTGCCAATATTTGGACAACGTATTTTCTCGGATAAGGACAACCCTTGATGATTTTATGGTTTGTTGATGATTGAGTATACGAGTAGCCTTGAAATTGCCGTGTACTGCAGCCCATGAATGGTAAAAATACTCGACATGGATTTGCTTCCCTTTTTCTGCTGAAAGAGAATGACATTTCTTCCTCATTTTATTACCAGGAATCATGCGAGGACCGACCATGCGAGGCTCCAATCCATGCTCCAATGCCTTTTTGAATCCTTGGAGAAGTATGCTCCGGATGGCTTCCAATAATCAGCCATAAACAAACAATTTACCACAATAACAAGAGATTATTATATATTTGGTGTTCAAGATTTTTTTTATTTTAAGTGTCCTTACCTTTATTTTTGTTGCTCAAGTGTGTAATGAATTTTTTTTTTTAATGATTGTTCTTATTAGATTTCATCAAATACATGTTGATGTGGATGATAACTTGACGTGTTGATATATTAATGTTAATATATTGATGTGGTTGGAGATTGCATCTAAAAGAATCAGTTATTGCTTCAAACTGAGGGATATGTTTATTAAAAATTTAAATTGATGAAAACTGGTTTGGTACTTTAATATTCATACATTTCAATATATAAGTTCTTGCGGATTGTATTTATTACTTTTCACTATTAATATATTCTTCTGACTTTCTTATAAATGAATATATTTTAAATGCTTTTTGAATTAATATGTGTGATATTTAGAGTCTAAATAATTATATATAAAGTTTAATTGAATTAGTTATATCACTAGGTAACTGGTCATGCTTCACTGCAAGTCGAACCAACTTTTTTAAAAATATAAAATAAATTGTGCAAGTGTTGGTATTATCTTTTCTATTTGCAAGAAGAAATTTGACTGTGAACTCAAAATTTAATGTAAATAAAATTATTATTTTTTTCAAAAATAAATGGGATGACATTTTTAATCGACTTAGATCAACCTAAGCTAATCTATCATGCTCGTGACTCAAGTTATGGACACGACTGGACTTAATAACATCATTTTTCTAAATTAATTGTTATTTAATTATATGATAGCAAAAAAAAACCTATTAGGAAAGTAATTGATAAAATTTATAAAAAAAATAATCATGATGGGATGTAAAATAAAAGGTTTGTTAATATTATAAGAAGATTGATATACTTTTATTCAAAAACACGTCATTTAATAAAATAATATAAAATTTTATTCTTTGTTAATTTAAGAGTTTAATTAAATAATATATTTTTAATTAATTTTAAGGAAAAAATAATTTTAAATTTAAATTAAAAAATTAAAAATTAAAAACAAAAACGAGTCGGGTACGCAAGCCTAGGTGGCTCAACATGCCTAGTCCTTTAAAAAGGACCCAAACGCATATGCCTTCCTAGCCAAGTCCATGTACCTAGCCTGATAAACTTAGAGAGCTTTGAAAAAAAAACTTAATTCCTCTCGGTGGAGAAATCTCATTATATAAAAAGAGTACAAATTGTACAAGTTGATTTTTAGCCTTTAGATATGCAAAACTACCATGTACAAAACTATCTACTGTTAACCTACAATTAGTATATCCTAATTAAAAGAAAGGTTTATAACAAAGAAATTAGTTGTCGTATAAAATCTACTAGCTTTAAAAGTTCAACTAATGACAGTCAATTTGGGAAAAACTTTCCTTTGGCATCCCCCGCAAACTAATGCTAGTAAATTTACAAGTACAAATTTACTAACAAGAAAATGATGGTGCTAACATGTCATGGATTTGGTGAAGATATTTGTAATATGTTGAGTAGTGAAGATGTGTAGAAGAGTAATAACTTTGTAGTCAAAGACCTGAATAAAGTGGCAGTCAACCTCGTAATAGATAGGGTTAACAACAATTTGGATGTCATTAATGTTTTCATCATATGGCAGAGTAAAGTGAATGTGGAAGAAACCAAGCTCTGTGAGGAGACCATGTAATAAGATGATCCCGGAACAGGCAACATACATGGCACGGTACTCGACCTTAATGGATGACTTGGAGATGCAATCCTACTTCTTGCATTTTCAAGAGATAAAAGCATTGCCAAGAAACAAACATCATCCGGTAATGGATTTCCCAATCAGCATCACAGTAGGTTTGTAATTGGATTAAAAAAACTAGTAGAGAAAAATAAGTCACGACTAGGTGTGCCAAAGATGTATCAAATGATATGGCAAACAGTAGCAAGGTGGAGATGTCAAGGGGTTTGCATGAACTTGTTAATAGTGTGAACAACATAAGAGATGTCGGGTCGAATGATGGTGAGGTAGAAAAGACTACCAACTAGCTTCCAATAGAGAGTGGGATCCTCAAGAAGCTCCCCCTTATCAAATTAATATTTCACATTAATTTTCATGGGACTTGTATGTGGGTCGTGTTAATTGAACCAAATCCTAAATATACTTGTTCTAATTTAAAAAGATACCTTAAAGCTAACGTTAAATCTCTAACCCCAAGAAATGAATTGCCTAAGATCTTTCATATAGAAAATAGATTCAATAATTTTTTAATCTTAGAGATGGTCACCAGATCATAACCAGTGACAATAATGTCATCTATATAAATATAGAGGACAACTATCTTATTAAGTGTTTTTTGTAGAAAAAAAGGGAATCATATTGACTCTGAATGAATGAAAAGCTGAGGATGTTGGTTTAAATTTTTTCAAATCATGCTCTCGATGCTTGTTTCGAACCATACAGAGAGTGATTTAGTTTCTATACATCAGTAGGTGATGAAGTGGACCTACCAAAAGGAAGTTTCATTTAAACTTTCTTCTTATGATCACCATGTAGGAATGTATTCTTAACATTCAGTTGATGTAAAGGCCAGGATTAAGAGGTGACATGGGTTATAATTATACGCACGATGGTGATCTTAGCTATCAGTGCAAATATCTCATTATAGTCTAGGCCATACTCTTACTTGATATCAATATCCATTAATTGAGCCTTGTAATGGTCTATGGATCCATAAAAAAATCTTAATAAAAAACACTCGCTCACAATAGATTTCACAGATGGGGACACAGAACAACATCTCAGGAATAGTTTTCTTCAAGTGCTAAAATTTTTATTTCAATAGCTTTTCGCCAACATTCATGCATCATTGCATGTTTATAACTTGAGGAAATAATTATAGAAGACAAGGTGGTTATAAAAAATAAACGAGTATCGAAACAAAACCTATATGAGTACTATGTCTAAGACGAGTAGGTGAAGTTGTTAGAACAAGATCAATAGTTGGGGGATTAGTTGGAGGGGACTCAAGAGGTTCCAGAATCTAAGTGGATGGGCAGAGAGGTCATTGTTGGTACACTAGAAGAGGTTTAGAAGTTACCGCATTTACAGGATGATTAGTAAACATGGACAAAACAAAAAATAAAAAGGAAATAGGAGCAAGGTAAGTGAAAAAAGAATATTGGTTTTCTAGAAAGATTATATTTCTAAAAACCTGAATACAACACATGCTTGGATCATAACAAAGAAAACCTTTCAATTGTATAGAATATCTTAGAAAAGCACATTTAATAGATCAGGTAATGAGTTTTGTGTGTTTGTGTGTGGAAAGGTAAGCATAACGAAAAGTACAAAGGTTAGAATAATTCAGAGTATGACCAAATAATTGAGTGAAATGATATTTATAGTGCAATAAGAAAGAAGGCAATTTATTTATATGATTGACAATAGCAGAAAAGGGCTTCACACCAGAATCAAGAGGGCACAAATAACTCTAATAAGAGGGTGCAGACAAAATCAAGAAGGTGATGGTTTTTTCTTTTAACCACCCTATTTTGTTGAGAGGTTAAAAGATAAAATGATTGAGAGATTATGTCATGTGTTTGTAAAAGTTCTTGAAACAAGTGAGATATCTACTCACCTTGATTGTCAATGTAAGACCCTTGTTTTAGCCATCAGACCCAAACCCAAGAACCCAACTTAACCTATATACTCGAGAATTGATTTACCTTTATTCGCTTTTTCTCTCCCTTGCTGGGACCTTTATCCTAAATATACCAAAAATTCAATTATATCTAAACTTCAACTTTTGAGTTTTAGAAGGGTTGAAAAAATAAGTATCATGACTTCCTCTTCTGTTGTTTTCAATTGGGGATTTAATAGTTAATAGACTAAAAAAATGTTTTAGGATTTTTATAATGTTTAGTATATTGATTTGATTTTATATATGGATGATTTAAGAGGTATAATTGACGTTTATGATGTTAATTTTGGATTAAAATGAACTAAGTGAGGACTAGAATTTTGGGTTTTGAGGATTTGTATAATTTTTAAAAGACTAGAGTATCGGGATTCTGGAATCTTGATGAACCGATTGATTAATTAGTCTGAACCGGCTGACTAGTTGGCTTGATGGTGATGGCCAATTGGTTAGGCCTAATAGTGTTGGTTGATCGGTTGGTTTATTTTTGGTTGATTGAGAAGTGGCGGTTGATCAGTTATTTTAGATTCGATCAGTTTGGGATAAGTTCAGGATCAATCAAGTGGATCTATTTTGGTTTTATAATTGCATTTTGGTCTCTAATGTTAGAGTTAAGATCTTTTATGTTATCTCTTTTGAGTCATTTTTTTAGTGTTTTTCATATCTATTATATGTTATGCTAACGTTCCTATTAAAGATCCTTAATAGTATTTAGTTCTGCATCTGTTGTCTTTTCTTTGTTTTCCAAGTAAGTGGGATAATTTTTAATATACATGTAATATAAATATGAATATATTGATTAAATGATGAGTACAACTGATTATTTCTTGAACTATTATATATGTTGTTTTATTTTTTGAGTACTTATCTACTCTTGAAATTGCATTTATATTATGTTAAATTAAATTCTATTCAATATGATATTCATTTAATTTTATAAATATGTGAATATTTGTTATATTTTGATATTGGGATACTTGTTAGAAACTTTATACTAACGGAGAGTAGTTAGTCTATATGCATGGTTGTATACCTAGCTGGTGAGTGAGGTACCAACCTGTGGTGACTGATTCTCTCATAGTTATCGAGCCACAAACCTCATCTATTATCAGAACCTTAGGGTTTCATCTATTATCTATTATCTGATTTTTATTCCACTACCATATGCTATTATGTTTAATATGTATGTACATATATGTTTTAGTTCTTATACTTCTATTGCATCTATGACGTATATTAAATGTTATTTCATTACCGAGTTAGTTGAACTCACCCCTTTTTATTAATGTTATTTTTCAGGTTCTTAGTTTATGTTAGCTGGTTAACTTGTTGAGAGTATATGTTATTTCATTTGTTGGTATGCCTTACTTGCTTCGACAAGGCTTTCCTTTTAGTTTTGTTTTAATGTCCTAGAGTATTCTATTATTACAGTGTTTTAGTTGAACATTGGATTTTGATATTGTAATAAGTTTTATGGATTATTATTTTTTTTATTGATTTTAAAGAACATTTGAAAGTTTATGAGATGTTGCGTATATTATATAATTTTTTTATGATAAGTATGTTTAAGGCTTAGCGTAGGTGGGGTGTCCTCATGTCACTCTGCTCCTATGTTGATAGTCATAGAATTATCATGTTGGTAGAATATTGGTTTTGAATATGTGCATGGAAAAGCTTAAAAACAAAAAATACATATCTTTTAGAACGCAAAAAACAAATTCACGTGAATCGACTATAGTCGTCGATGAAAATGACAAATACTTTTAAAGCCAGAGGAATAACTAATGTCATGCCCCATACATCACTGTGTATTATATCAAATGGTTGGAGTAATTTTGGTGTGTGGGTAGGAAATGGTAAAATTTTACTTTTAAACCCTGCAAAAATTATATTCAAATTGAACAACGCTAAAAGATGGTGACTTTGTATTTTGAAGTAAACTAGAATTTAACAAATTATGAATTACATTATAGTTTGGATGTCGAGATGTTTATGCCATGTTTGACAATCAATATGAACAAAGTTATAAGTGATATAAGGTAATGAGAATCATGAAGATAAAGGTAAATGGAGAAGGAAAAGATGCCTCATTTTAGCCCCCTTCATGATCATCTTCCCTAATTGTTGATCCTGCATAACATAACCACATTTAGATAATTCCACTTTACAATCCTTTTCAACTAACTAGCAAACAAAAACAAGAATGGTTGCAAGGCTAGGAGAGAAAAAAACATCAGTTAAAGAAGAAGAAACATCACAGTTATTGTGATAGGTAAAGAACGAGTCAATGGTATAAATCTTGAGATTTTCAAAATATTTGTCCACATTAGTAAGAGACTTAACATTATTCTTCATATGATTAGAAGTTGCAAAATCAAAATACCAAGGAGGAGATGTAGAAAAATATTTACCTGAGAGTTCTAAACTAGATAATGCATAAATGATCATTTTTTGGATCATTTCAACAATCATATATTGAACAAAACCAGTAGCATTTTATATCATGGGTGTTGTATCCACATATCAACTATCACTAGAAGAGCCAATTATGGTTGAATATGCCATTTTAGATTTCTTTAGGGGTCGGGTAGATCATTCCTTGATAATATGGTCATCCTTTTTATAGTAGTTGCATAGTTTTTTTGGAACAGTTTGAAGGAAAATGACCAAATCCTTTGCAACAAAAGCACTGGAAAATATTTGTGTCCCTACTTATTGGTTTACCTTGGTGTTGCATAAGCCAAGAGAACAAGAGAAAAGATTGAGCTACGTTGCTCTATAGTGATTTAAGTATGGAGGCATTACTCCTCACAAAACAACTCATTAAGACATGCATCTAGAGAGAGGACAAGATCTCAGTTTATAAGATTGGAATAGGTGCTTTCAAATCCAAATCTAAGTTTTATAAGAAACTAGTCTCTTAGTAATTTCATAAATAGATTAAACAAAAATAAAGTCTTTAGACGGTAAGGTAGCATACACAACATCATCATATTCATCCCAATGATTCATGAAGCTAAATTAAAAAATCTTGATGGAGAGATTTCCCTGTTAAAGTGTCACCAATTCAAGTCAGGTGAAACCGTCAAGCAGTGTTGTGTTGACTGTACAGCTTCTTCATGTAAGTCCATATCTTAGTGGCAGTCTTGGAGGGTTGAAGGTTTAAGACAAGTTTGGGCTTTATAAATCCAATAATCCATGTCATGACTTGGGCATCCTTGACTTCCCATTTAGCGTACAGGTCTTAGTCTGTCTTTATTAGGAGCAGGGTTGTTGCCATCAACATAGCCCTATAAACTGTTGCTTTTAATTAAAAAAAAAAAACCCAGGCTAAGTGGTTTTTCCTATTGAACTAAATCAAGAAAGCATCAGACATGTCTGGTGATATGATATCGAGGGAACTCATAAAGAATAATTAAGGATGAAGAATTGAACTATGCTTTAGAGTAAAAGACACATGAATATTTAAAATTATGGCTCTAATTCTATGATAAACTTATAGAGCTTTGAGGAAAAAACCTACTTTCTCTTAGTGTAGAATTTTCAAGTACAAGTTGAGCTAATTTTAGCCTTTAAATCTGCAAAGTTACCGTATACAAAATTGTATATTGCTAACCTACATCTAATATATCCTAATTAAATGAAAGATTTACTACAAAAAAATTTGTCAAAGTTGTACAAGGTATATAATTTGTTGGCTTTAAATTTCAAAATAATGACTGTCAATTGGAGAGAAACTTTCCTTTGGCATGGCTTTAATAAGAAAAAACTAGTTGTGCTAGGGATTGGAAGCCTATGTCCATGGCTATTTTTTTTAGTTTTCTCCTTGGAAGTCACTCAATTTATTTTTTTTGAAATAAAAAAAGGCAACTTTTAGCCTACTTAGACATTGCCCAGAATTTATCTATCATTGTGTTGGCTAAAAAATAAATGGAGGGGTGTTTTGGCTTAAAAAATCTATTTTCAACCTATTTTTACCATAAAAACACTAGAAAAACCTATATAAACCACTTACTAACCCCAAAATCACTCAAATAAACAAAAATTAATCAAATCTAAAAAATCTAAACAGAACCCGATCTATATTTTCAGGCATATTTATAAGAAAAAATCACTACCATCGAATTCATCTCGTTAAATAAAATATATTAAAATCAAGATTAACTATTTTTGTTATCAAATTTTGACAAACTAACAACTTTCTTTATCATTATAATCCAATAATCTTCTCTCTCTTCTCTCATATAAAGAACTAGAAAATAAAAATAAAATGAAGTTTTGGATCGAAGTGAAACTTCTAGAAACTAAAAGGATTGCAATAAAATAAAAATAAAAATGTAAGGATAAAAAGAACTTTATTGTGCTAATTTTAGATTAGCCAACACATTTTACACTTTAATCCTACATCTTTTAATTGTGTTTGCCTGTAAAAAAAATATAAGAAATCAGTCATCAGTATGAAAAAAAAATTTTTAATACAATTGAAAAAAAAAGATAGTTAAAGACAAAAAGAGATTACGGATGCTACTGCAAGAAACAGTTAACCTGGCTGAAATCACGCAGCTGTCCTGCTATCAATTCCATAACAGCATAAAAAAGCGTTGTCTTCTGCTGCAAAATACAATTAATGTTTCATGTAATCAAGCAGCATTGAATTTTATGAATGGTCAGACTAGACTGTCAAATTTTGGCCCTGCTGCACTTCGTAAATTCTATTCGCAAAAACGAAAAAACTACACAAGGTTTCATGATGCCTTCCATTACATGGTGGGTTGTTGCAAATAAACATAGTTATATACAAAATATGCCCCACGAATACAAATATAACTAACCATCGAACACTTAAAACATCACAAATATTACATTACTTAAATAACTACACATATGGGAATTTCCTCCTTCCAGCTTGCTCCAATGCTATGGAATTCACTCCATTTTTCGGGCTGCAATATCGGTTTTCTATTTCTGTTCTGTACAGAAATGCCAAAAGGAGTTCTCGTGCTCTAAAGTGGCTCTAAAGCGGGGGCAATTAGAGCCATGACTCAAGAAGCAAAACCAAAAAATATTATACTTGATCATGCATTGCTAACAGAGTTGCGTTTGTTCACAGCTTGGAGTTCCATTGGAGAATTTGTGATGCTTCCAACAGAACCAAGGGTTTGAGAGCTCAACTGTGGACTGGCGGGACCAGCCTCTGGATTACCAGAACTGATGGCATGGATTGCTCCTGAACTCAACTGTGGGCTCATTGGGGTTCGCTGGCTCATTTGCTGTGGGCTGGGCTGCTGCTGGGTTTGTTGGTTCAGTTGTGGAATTCCCATGGTTGACGGTGACCCCACTTGTGAAGGAGCAACAACAGCCTGTAGCGATGAAGTTTCTTGCTGCTGCTGCTGCTGCTGCTGCAGTAGCAGCTGTTGATGTTGCTGTGGCTGTAATTGTTGTTGCAGTTGTTGTAATTGTGGCTGCTGCTGCTGCTGTAATTGTTGTTGCTGCTGCTGTAATTGCTGCTGCTGCATATAGTGATTCATCATCTTTGGTGGACCCATAGGCCCCATTGGACTTCGTTGTATTACATTCATGTTGGTTCGGTTCAGAGGTTGGCCAAGCATGGGAAAACTAGCAGAGCCTGGGTGCATCTGCCTGGCTCCTGACATCCCAGCTATGCCAGACTGAGCACCCCCTAACACACTAGCTCGATTGATTCTTTGTTTCATCATCTGAGCAGGCATCATGTGTCCAGTACGAAGTTGCTGATTTAATGCATTGATATTTTGAGTATGGCCCAGATTTATCGGGTTCTGGCTGGCATTACTCATTCCAGTTATAGGAGCCATAGGTCCAGAGATTCCAGGACCTATTCCCCTCGCACCTCCAATGCTCATGGCATTACCCAGACCTCCTAGACCAACCATGTTATTCCCCATGCTTCCCATACCCATAGCCATCATCATTTTCCTCTGCTGCATCTGTGGCACCTGCTGCTGCTGCAACGGCTGCTGTGACTGCTGCTGCCCCTGCTGCAGCTGCTGCTGCCCCTGCTGCAGCTGCTGCTGCCCCTGCTGCAGCAGCAGCTGCTGCTGCTGCAGCTGAAGAGGAGAAGGCTTGTTTACCATGTGACTACCCAACTGCATGTTTGAATTTGCTCCAATTGCACCTAAATCAGAGAGTGAATTTGATGGAAGCACCATTGGTGACCTCTGAAACTGTGAATTTTGCTGTTGAATTAAGGCATGTTGATTTTGTTGCTGCAGCTGCTGTTGCTGCTGCTGCTGTTGATGCTGCTGCAGAAGAGAATGCTGTGGATCTAGTTGTTGTGGTCTTGCAGGCATTGAAACCCCAGACACAAGACTTTGGGAGATCTGTAAGGCCTGAGGATTTCCAGTAGGCAGCATCCTTGAATTTGCTAGTAGATTGTGAGAAGAATTAATAGACGCATTGCCACCAAGAGTAGGTTTTATATCATTCAATGACTGAACTGAAACTGCTTCATTGTATTGCTTCGCCTCAATAGCAGAATTATTAAGAGGGCCTCCAGAAACATTTGGTTGACTGCTTGAAGCAATATTAATACAGACAGGTCTCGGTTGAATATGATATTCCACAAGATATCCTTCCCGCATCATCTGGAAAAGTAAAATGCATTACTTAAAATCAATTGCATGGAGAAGAGATAATCTGAAATCTCAAATTCTGAGAAAGAAATCATTTCCTTCAAGACATACCAGTGAACAAAATTGTGTTGCAAGCAAATCCGCAAAATGCTGTAACAGAAATTAGTCAGATATGAATAGAGCTTGTCAGGATAAGCAAATATTGATGTGACAGGTAAAATTGTAAGATACTTTGAAAACAGAAGAATTTCAGCCCACATATTAATTGTTCACTCAAACTTGCACACCAGATCTTTCTGATTGATGAAGTCATGCTCACAAGGACAGACAAATGAATCCAATACATATTAGTTACGTTTGTGAAAATGGCAAATTCAAAAATATGAGGAAACCCAAAGAGTAGCAACAAAGATACTCAATGAACTAGCAGCAAAAATGAAAGGGTCAAAAAGAATACTAGCTTAATTAACAGTGGATGGGGTACACAAATGCATGGCAAATGGAAAAGCAACCGGAAGGTACTAATCTGAGAATATAAAAGCTGAAATATCCATAATCCATAACCTTACTGGTTGTAATAATTAGGAGAATGCAATATCCACAAAAGTTATAACAAGATTTTCTTAAACTCCATTATATCCAAATCCAACAAATGAAATTTGTACAGTACACTTACAGTATTGGGCAACGTAGGAAGATAATCTTCTGCAGATAGAACATCAACTGGCTTCTCATCTGCTTCTCCGTAATGCATCACCACAGTACCATCATTTGGCTTCTCTGACATAATCATTCTATTCCGTACTTTTGTAACATAAGAAATAGCATTCCCTGTAGAAATGACTCAAAAGGGATTACATAAATTGTCAGAGGCCATAAACTATACATTTTGTTGAGAACACAACAAACCTTGAAGCACTCGTTCTTGCAGTGCGAAATCCATAAATCTCGTCTTGCAGATATTCATATTGCCACCTGCAAGAGACTTTGATAACTGCCTTGCATTACTATCATCTTTGAACTCCTCATTATTAGCTGAATTGGAGAGATGAACAGACAGATTTTGAAGTGAATAGGTGTTTGGTTTTGTGATAGAGTAATCATCAACTTTATTCTTTTTGCAGTTGAGTTGATGCCTGGAACAGAAGCAAGTAGAAAATGAACAGCAAAAACAAGATAGTGTACTGTCATTGGACTTCTAAGAGAAACACAAATCAAGATGTTCTCACAAAAAAACATATCAAGCTGACAGAATAGGAAAAAGGATTTGCCTTTTGACACTATTAAATTGTATAAAAAATTAGGGCACTGCCCCCAAACACACTTCTCCCAACCCAACAAATACATAAAGCGAAGAGTGTGCGCAAGCAAGGGGGATTAAATAAGAAAAAATATGCAAGATGGATCAAATATACATTTTCCCAGCATGCACTAGAATTGATTGATGCTCATTAAGAAGGAAAAGAAAATCTGATTAACTCAGACTCTATGTGGAATGACATTTAAGCATCTTGTGGCCAGAAGATAGGATTATAGTAATTAAAAAAGACTAGATTTCAATGTTAAAAGAAAAGGTAAGACAAGAAACAAATATGGAATGGAAAACCGGTGAACTTTTTATACCTCATTGTCACTATCTCAATCTTCGCAAATCTTTCAAGCATGCTAGGATCAGCCATTGGTGGGGTCCCAATTGAAGGACTATTTGCACTTAATGGAACACTTATATTGCTAACACTAGCAGGAGACCCCACATTGCTCATTATTGGGGTCTTGGGAAGGGAATTCGATCTCCGTTTTGCAGCAACCTGAGCCTGGTGCTGCCTTTGCAAGGGATCGTTAGCACTGGAAGTCAAAGATTGGGCAGCAGCCATTGACTTCTCCCTTTGTGATGACCCAAGTGCAACAGATGCTCCAAAATGGGGTCCAGCTGAACCACTGGACAATTCACCGGATTTTGATGATAGAGGTGAATGAGCTAACCCAGTTGATAACCGGGGACTTTGAGCCAATTTCCTCTTTTGGTGTGGTTCCTCCTTCCTACAATCTTGACTGAGATTGTTCCATCCAACCTGAGGGAAATTAGATCTCATGAGATGTTGTGGTAATCTTTGCTGCACCTGTAGTTGCTGTGTGTCCAAATGGCCTGCTTCTGCTTCCATCATCTGCCTATCATTTTTACCCTGGCCAAGCACATCCGGTTTTTCTGTCTCTAACTGTTCTTCCTTGAGACCAAGTCTCAGACCTGGCTGTCCTGCAGAAAATGATGTTGCTGCAGCATTTTGATGCACAACCCCTTCTAACATCTGGTGAGGATACTTCTGAATGCCTGAATTAGCATATTGAATTCCTCTTGTCATTGCTTGCTGCTGTAGTAATGAATTCTTCCAGTTCATTTCGGATTCATGGAGGCTGTCCATATGCAGCCCCATTTGCTGCTGTTGAATTCCATCAGGACCGGCTGGTGTAAGCCTTGCTCTCTTATTAAAACTAGATAAAGGCGATGATTGGGCATCTTGGTTCTCCCTTTTCCCATGAAGAGAACCACCAGGATTAATGATGTTGGTGTAAGCAACAATCATGTCCTGCCTGGAAGGGGAAGCTCCTGAAACATTAATGAGAGACGACCCTTGATCCTGCATACTTCTTGGGGAAATCCCAATTTGATACCTCTGCTGCTGGGGTACCAAAGTTAGTCCAGGAACATTGCCATCCGGAACAAAGCTTCTTGCTCTTAAGGTTAACATGTTGTTAGGGCCAAGGTTTTGAGTAGACTGGTTCTCCTGGACATGCTGTGGTATCACATTTCCTGAAATGATTCCAGAATCTCCAAACCTACTGTTAGAGCTTTCAGACACACGATTGATGAAAACGTTCTTTCCATGGATTCTGTTATTAGATGTGACGGTAACCTCAGGTGTCTGCCTTAATCTTTTTCTGTGGAAACTGCTCAGATCTAAATTGAGCTGCAAATGACATTCAGTAGGGTTGAGAAACATATGATGAATTACTTCAGCTGTAGAACATCAAGTTGCTCTCTAACTAAATTACCTTGGTTGAAATTGGGTTATTACAGAGCCTATCCAATTTGGGAGTGGGATCTAGACAAAGCTGTGGTTGCAATGCTTTCAATATGCGGGATTCTACTTCCTGCAGAAAAAAGTGAAAACAAAAATGCGGTGATATTAATTGTCTAAATTTAGTTTTCATGAATGAGTTCAACACGCTTACCATCAAATCACCATACGTCCAAGAATTATCAGAGATCATTGGGATATCCTTCACTACATTCTCCAACGACATCCTAAGGCGTACTTTATTGACAATAGGGAGCCCATCCATAGATGGAATGCTACACCCCTGCTTGGAAGCACATTTCCGATAATCTTGCACCTGTAAGCGTTTTGAGATTAGCAAATTCTGAAACCTCCAAACATATCAGCTTCAATAACTTCTTGCCATCCACATGTGTTCACACACCCACATGCAATGCTCAAATGCATTCAAGGTTTAAAAAAAAAAGAATGCACCAAGCATCACATTGATTGGTAAAGATAAGTAGCTTTATTTGAATTACTTACCTCACACACAAGTGTTCCATTAACATATTTACATGGAATATCATCCAGAATATCTCCAGGTAACCGGCCAGATTCAATTGCCTCCAGATGCATTCACACATAGAAAGGAAGGAAAGTCAGTTTAAACTTTACAGCAAAGTTGAAATCCAAAGAGCAATTACAAGGCAGACAACAAGATATGCTGGATAAGTAGGAAAACTGCCTCATCAATTGATTTTAAAAACTAAAATGGGGTATTGTTGACAACGAAGAAGTTCCTTGAGCCAAATATGCAATCTGAATAGTCTTTAAGTAGTCAAACTGAGCAGCAAATGAATCTGCATAATGCATCTTACTTGCAACAAGTAGGTTAATTAAATGCACCATGGATAAGTTCCAAACCATGCTATGCAACAAACATACCACTGCATCAAAATGTCTGATCTAAGTGCTGCGTACATAATTTTCAATTTGAAAATAAAACAACCTCTTAGAACTAATCAAAATAAAACCCCTCACGGATTAGAAGAAAAGGATAAAAGATATTTACCGAAAAGAGTGTTTCAGAAGCCTTATCATATGGATGCAACAACTTCTGACCATCTTGAAGTGGAGCCTGATGAGCAGCCTTAATCTAAAAACAAATGCACTTGGACTTGCAATTAACCACAAATACAGTATGAAAAATGGATATTTTTTTCTCTTCTAGTCACTTTCTTAAAATTATAGTGGACAATTATTGTTTTTCAGACTAACCTCTGGGGGTTTTGCTATAGAATATCCATCTGGATAGAGGTTCAATGTGAATGAAACTTCATGCTCTGGAAGAACAAGAGACAACCAAAAGAACTCAGAATGTAAACTTGATAGAAGATACTCGATCAATTGAATCAATCCAACATGCAGATATGCTAAGCGCTTTACCAGAGAGAGATGAACTTGAGACATCTAACACATCCAAAGCACCCGCAACAATGTCACCCTATTTCACAGAACATTACAGGTTATGGTCTAGAAAAACCAAAGCAAAGCATAAAATATGACATCCATACCACCCCTTAACTCCACACCCTGTCATTTAAGGGCTTTCAATCAACAAGAACAAAGAGTTTCACCATTGCTATGAATCAGAACGTGTGAAAAATAATAATTAAGGAAGCAAAGGACAAACAACCCATCTAATAACACTGAAAACCAGGGAAGTAAATTATTTTAATTTTTCATTACCATCTCCTAAAGAGATTATAAGAAAAGGAACAAGAGAAATGCCATGTGCGACATATCATTTGGCAACAACTTTCTCTTGAGCCCTTGTGAAATTACCAGAAATTGAGATAAATCACATCAACAACCTCTTCCGTTCATTAAATCGCATATCGTTGAAAAGTTTCTCAGTCTGCTTGGCAAGTAAGAAGCTCGATAAAAGGCAGAGAACAGAATCAAGAATCAATGCTTTACTTCCTACAACATCATACTGAAAAGATCTGACATGTGAAAAATTATCCACCTTCCCTACTTTCTTTAACAAACGGAAGCAATCCAAACAATGATAACAAAAACAAAGCATGTAACTAACCATCAAAACAATTGCAATAAGAATGTCATAAAACAAAAGAAATTAAGAATTTACAATCTAAAAAATTACCCTCCTGAGAAAGTAACCAGTGCCTTTTATTGAACTAAGCTAAACTGAGATTTGAATGAAATTCCTTACGAAACGTAACATCAACCAAAATACACAATCAATATACAACTTTTATTTTAATTCTCACTCAATGTTTTGCTCCTTGATTTAGTTGCCAAAATTACCTGGCGCTTTCTCGTAGAGGATTCATTCTTTGAGCCAATCACCGAGCTCTCTTTGAAATTCTCTGAGACCTCATCAGGAACAGTATCTGATTGAAAAACAGGCTTTGGACGGAACCTAGTACCAGTTTTTGAGACCTTAAAAGAGACCCCCATGTAGAAACTTTATTTATTTAGTGTTTGGGTCATGAGAAAGTGGAGGAAAATCTGGGGAAGTAGTTTATACTTTTCGAGAGAAACCCATATTGAATTCTTAAAGAACTCAATTTCTTTTATGGTAATGTTTGGATCATAAGAAAGCCAAGAAAAAACATGGGAAGGTAGTAAAGAAAGGAAGAGTCTTTGAATACAAGTTAAAGTCTTTTGAGAGCTGAAGTAGAATACCAAAGTTGATTTCTTTGAGAATTTGAATGCTTAATTGAAATACCCAGATTTTGTCCTCTTTGTTCAATTTCTGGGAAAATTAAGGTTTGGTGGTGGTGTTTGGATGCTGAGAGAGAGTGGAGAATGTAAGAAAGAAGCAGCAGAATATAGTATCAAAAAAAACCTCAACTGCAATACCAAAATGGGCTTTTTTATTCTTTGATAAATTCAAGATTTGATTGATATTGTAAGAGGTTTTCTCGAAAAAAATGAGGGTGCTTGTTTTGATGGTGAGACAGTTAGGGATTTAAAGAAAGAACAAAAGGCTGCAGGAGAGAGAGGGTGGGGAGGGGCGGGTACTAGGTTACTCTTAGACTCTTGAGGACAACAAGCCAGCGCAATTTTAAAGAATAAGCTAAAGAGAGAATTTGGGTCCTAGAAATTCTATACGCCCCTCGAGCAGCTCTTTGGGCCTATCTCTTATTTTATTTTATTTTATTTCATTTAGTAGAGATTATTTTTAAAAATATTTTATTATTTTAAAATATATTAAAATAATATTTTTTTATTTTTAATATCAAAATAATCTAAAAATATAAAAATAATATCAAGAATTTAAAAAAATATATAATAGTTAAACAACAATACCAAATATCATCTTAATCCTTAATTATATCTCTAACACACAAATTAACTCACAAGAAAAAAAAAAATTTTTTCTTTTAATCCACGAGCGTTTAAAACTTGGATGATAAGGGAATACAATTTCTCTGCACAGAATTACCTAAAGAAAAGGTTTCTTGTTGCAATAAACAATTATTAATTTTTTAATTCAATCCTCTATTCCCTTTAATAACTTCCTTATTAAATCCACCTCGAAATATAATCTAGTCAAACAGGTGAATAACTGAATTAATTTGCAAGTAAACAAGTTAATTTACATATTTAGTATTTTCATTTTTAACTACATAAAAAATAAAACAATCAAAATTTATTTTTAATTCATGATAACATCACTAATATTTATCTTAATAAAATAATATTTAAGTTCTATCGAATCAAAAATTTAACTAGTTGAATTA
>Ga0325403_1000728_pt1 | contig 24862 bp, 23 predicted proteins | sample PopdelMetagenome_19_FD_205665 | JGI IMG/M metagenome (GOLD analysis project Ga0325403, IMG submission 205665) | Populus deltoides microbial communities from Bellville, Georgia, United States - Xylem-PdKOR-R4 | ecosystem: Host-associated > Plants > Phyllosphere > Stem > Wood/Secondary xylem... | reverse complement strand
ATTTTTATTAGCTGGTGATTTTTAAATTTAAATTTGATTTTGATTAGAGTTTTATTATTTATATGTAATTTTTTTTAACATTGTCATAAATTTTGATGAAATAAATAAAATTTACAAAGTCCTTCTCTTTCTTTAACTTCTTTTCTTCTTATTAGGCTTCAATTTCCGCATCACGTTGTATGATTCTCTTTAACCTCTTACATTACGAAGAGTCAGTCATATGATGTTTGGTGTCCACGAAGAAAACCTGGCTTTTGGAGGTTCAAGAATTGTCAATGAATGGATACAAGAATTATATTGCCCTGGTATTTTACGCAGTTTCAAGAATCAGTGCTCTGGTCCTGGTCCATTTTTTTCTCGTGTGCTGTGTATGATTAGGCTTTTCTTGTCTTGTGTCAGAATTATTGCATTTTAGGTGAATTTAGAATCTTGTGACAGCTTTTATTTCCAACCATCCACGGTAGTCGAGCATCATATATAGTGTTAGGAAAGGCTGGCCTTTTCCATATAAAACAAATATTGAATTGGAAACTACATTGAACATTGAAGGAGAACTCTACCTCCAAAGTCTGGCCAGTTTCATTGAGAAATTGCTTGTATTTACATAACCTGTTGATTTCAATAAAGCTGCTCAAATATCTTGAATAGCTATAAAATCTCCAACCTTGCATCCTAATTGCTTTTGGTCCTCATATTGACCTGGAAGAGAGTGTGCCCTGCCTTCTTGACTTGTTTATGAACCTATCAGAAATACAGAAAGAGTTTGTGTTGTTATTTTCTTTTTTTTTTTCGGTATTTTCTTTTCTCAAGTTTAAATTTTCTTTAGCTTCCTGGTAAATCAAGTTAACAAAAATTATGCAATTATGCTCTGCTTTATTATCATTTCATTGTGAGTTATGGGGGGCAGCCCCATTAGGATTCTTGTCAATTACCTCATTAAATATATACTAGTCAGTTTTAGACAGTTTAAACGTAACTACCCTAATTTACCATATCGTCTTTATTATTATGAAGCTTTATCTTACTATCTTGGAGCGTGCCTTGTGTATTTTGGGGTGGTAGGTTTTCTTCCTGAACTTGTTCACCCATATGGATCTGTTCTTCAAGCAGTGAAGAGGGTTGTGTTTTTCTGGGTTGAGTCATGTCAAACTGAGACATCTTACGTCATTAGATGTTGCATTTTTATCAGAAATGAGTTAGTCTTGCCTGGATTGTTTGAGGGAATATTTCTACACGATCCCACTTTGTCCCTGTCAATCAAGTCGCGGGGTACTGGACAGAGATTGCTGTGCCTCGTAAAAAAGATTCTAGAAGTTGGACATCACTTAATGAGGCAAGTGTTCGGTGAAGAAAGCAATTATGTCTACCACTAATGAACCATGTGCTTACATTTGGCTTTTGAATGTTGATTTTACACATTCCCTATTCGCCAGATGTGAGATGGACCTGAATTTTCGTTTTTTTGTTTACTCTTGTGTTCATGTAGATGTAGGCCTAGATAAGAAGTTAAACTTTCTGGAAGTTAAACATGACGCGACAAGTTGATAGTAGTTATGAACAGTGATTTCTTTTTCTTTTTTATTATTCTCTAGTCACCTGACTACTTAAAATCTACCTAAGACTGGCTTTTCACTTGTTTATCTGGATCATTAAACAGTTTTGACGATTCTGTATCGTCATGACCCTAAGTGACTTGCAATTAGAAGATTTGTGGACCATTTCTTCTTTCGAAGCTGGATTATGATGTTGCATATGCTCCAGTGGAAGATTAGTTACTGAGGGCGAATTCTCTTGAAAATGGATGAAAATGAAAGCAAGCCACTTTGTTTGTTGTTACACTTGAAATGGTTCCATTCTCTTCGTTTTCCTTTGCCATTCTTGATGCAGTTACAAAAGATGGTTGCTTCTTTTCACTTCTAAAACAATGAGTCTATGTGCAGTCTGCCGATGAGTGTAAATTACTTGGTTTTGTTTTATCTGTACAGGAAGCCAAAACCTTTTGAAGTTCCGAAAAACGTGACCTGAACCTTGCAGCAAGAACAACTTCCAGAGGATTTTAGTCTCTCGAGGAAGCAGCAATATTGGTGACTGTTTTGAGCATTCATTTATAGAAGATGCCTGCATCATTAATGTATTTCTTTCTTTCTGTGCATGGATTGTTATTTTGACTTTGCATTTCGAGAGTTGCGAGTAGTTAGCTGATTCCTTTCTCTTCATATCAAATGCATATAAAAATGTAAATAGATTAATGACACATTGCTCATGTCATTTTTGGCTTGTGTTTGACATGAAATTGCATCAGTATTATATCTAATTTTTTACTTTGCTGGGATGGTGAATCGTTTCCTTTCGTTTCTCTTTTCCTGATTCTTGAGGCCATAGTCTTCTCATCTTCTTTCCATGCTATTGGCTTTGTGAGATCTCCTCTCTAATGGGTCCCTTTAAAGAATAATAATCGATGAGAGGCACCTTTGCTTAAATGACTTTTGATTCACCAGACCTTCTCCTACTGACCTAAAAATATTCGTGGGCCCATTTGGCATCATCCCAGAATCTCCTTTACCTGTTGTGGAATAAATTAAAGCAAGAAAGGAGCCTTCAAGTACAGCAGCTGGTTAAAGAGAAAGGTACTTCAATAACTCTTCTTTTCTTGTTTTTCAAACATTCGGGCCACATATCATAAAAACTTTCTCAATAGTACTTAATCCTTTCCCTGACTAAGAACCATGAGACTTGCCACTATATAATGAATGAGTAGAGTCTTAGGACAGAAGCAGATGCTTGCTTAGGAAGAACTTGCTGTTAAAATGGACCTACCACTACATTGGATCCACCATATTGGTCTTCTTGTAGAAGTTTTTATAATGGAATGATGGTGGTAGTAAAAATTCAATCACGGGACTTTTTCACTCTTTCTTCGCTGTAGTGTGTCCAAAGGCTGTTGATAAAAATGGCAGGCCGAGTCAACTGTTTGAAATCCTTAACTGTAGCAAACAAGTATACTATACATGTCTTCTACTCTCTCTGTTAATTAAATAAACATAGTACTGTTGCTATTGTAATTGCATGTTTAAAGTATTGCTTTAGTATCCAACATTCTACACCTTTGAATCCAGGGAAAGCGATTAACGCTGCAAGCTAGACATACTGATTATATGGCACCGATCAGATGGCAGTTCTTTGGAGATCAATCATTGGATTTTGATTCCAGTGATCAAAGATCTAAACCGCAACCCAAGAAATCCAAATATCGATCTGATTTAATCGACTTTTACGATTTGTTGTTGGCCATTTTGGCTACCCTTTTTCTTTTTCTTTTTCTTTTCATTTCCTTTGTTTTCTTTTATGGGTGAAAATTTCTTTTCTCAGTTTCTGCATGGATATGGACTACAGGCTTAAAGCTAACATTCCCTTTGGAGTATATTTCTTTATTTATTAGCAAGAGACTTTTATGCTGAGCAGTCCAGTAGATTGTTTTCATATTACAGAAGTGTGCTGCTGCCATAAATATGCGGACCTTTTGTCATTTCATTTTGTGTATGCATTTGTGACTTACAGAGTCACGTACACTCCGGGAGAGTGAGAGAGAGACAGAGCCAAATCAACCTTGTTGATTCATGTCAACAAGTAGCACTGGATGGTTGGTTGTGTTGCTTTTGCATCACAACCACCATGAGATGTTGGATCAGTTTCAGATTGTTGGTCGCGTTGCTTTTGTATCACTTCCATTTAAGACTATTGGTTTAGCTGGTTGTTTCCTTTAACATGCCACAACAAGATCGGAACTTTAGTTTTCTTTTTTGTGTTTCAATTTAATTTTTTTTTTATAAAAAAGAAAGTAAGTGGTATTAATTAGTAAGAACATGACAGGATTGGCTGTGGAAAGAAAAAGAAAAGAAGGGGTCAATCAGTGCACACACCAAAACTCAATTTTCTCCAGATGCTTTCTTGATTTTACTCGGATTCCTTTGGATAACTCTGATGCAAGGAAACAAAGATTGTTTGGCTTGAACATACTTAAAAAGGGTTGGTTCTGATGATGGATGGTACATCTCGTGGCATTAGCTGTATGTCGAGCATGAAAGCAGCTGGCCCTGTATATGTATAAGATTCCCCCCCTGTGACTGACTGTAAGCGGATGAACTTGCACATTTGTGTCTCTTTTTGGCTCAATTTTTGTTCCCATATAAAAGAGATTGCATTAAGGGGTGATTACATTTGTATAGTTTATCTGGTCTTCGTTATAACAAGATGGCTGATTTGATTCTCTTTTATAGGGCACTTCTTTGTTAGAAAAATGAGGCGAGGTTGGGTCCTAAAATCTAAGGTTAGATTCTTTGATTCCTTCAGCTCTATAAAGAACAAAAAGAATCTGCCAATCACACTACAGCCTGCTCAAAAAAGAAAATAGGAAAAGAGTGTGAAATTAAAAGAACGACCCATTTGGCTGTCCCTTTCAGTCACCAAAAAGAAATATCCATTATAACAAATTCCCATCAACGTATTTGTTTTTCTTCAAAGCTTCTCAGAGTGCTGGGAAAGTTGCACCCATTATTCATCATGGTGGGGCTACCTTACTCAGCAGGGAATCAAGCAGAGAGAAAGATAGAGAGGGAGGTGGGAATACAGGAAGATAAAAACAAACCATACACTTTTCTTCTTTCTCTCCTTTTGAGAGACTCAAATTGAAGTGTGTTGCTTTCTCTGTTTTTGCTGCCTATGAGATTCTCTCCCTCTCCCCTTTCAAGTCAAAGAAGAAAGAAGGAAATTTTTTAAAAAAGAAAAAGTTAGTATGAAATTGGAGGTGGGAGAAAGGAAGAGCCACAGCTCATAGCATATATTCCCTTCCAACATAACCCCACTTATGTTTCCAGATACGGAGTGAGAACATCGGACAGCCCGACTACTCGGAAATTATAAAAGACAATCACACAGCTGCCACGATTTCAAGCATAGCTGAAAAGGATCATAACTCATATTCATGTTTCAGCCTTCCACTTGTCTATCATTCACTAAACAGAAATGGGTCTGCAACATCAAAGTATGAACTTGGTTTTGTCTACTGATGCCAAGCCTAGGCTAAAATGGACTCAAGAACTTCATCAAAGGTTTGTTGAAGCAGTCAATCAACTTGGAGGTGCAGATAGTAAGTATCAAGTATTTCTACGACCTCAGTGACCTTACTTGTCAATCTTTTGTAACGAGCTCAAGGTTTCCTAAACTGTTCTGTGATTATATTTGTGCAGAGGCAACACCAAAGAGTCTGATGAGGGTGATGGGGATTCCTGGACTTACTTTATACCACTTGAAGAGCCATTTACAGGCATTTTCTCTCCAGAATGATCAGATCAACCTATGCTATTATAATGCAGAAAAACAAGATTGTGATTTTATGTTTGCTTGTTGATGCAGAAATACAGGCTAGGGAAGAGTCAGCAGTCCCTGTTCAGCATTGAAAGCGAGCAAGAAGGTGATTCTAAATTATAAAGAATCAGATTGATAAACTGTGCATAGTTAGTTTTTCTCATTTATATTCTACCAATGGAGTGTTGTTTTATAGTTCTTTTTGTTGCAGATGACAAAGAGATTCAAAGTAGTGATGATCATTTCAAAGAGTCTGCAGTGACTCGAAGTAGTAGGGGGATCTGCAGTGATGGAAACCACCATCCAATTAACGAGTAATAGTTGACATAATCTCTACCTGCTTTATGATGAAATTCTATAGAGATAACAATACAAAAGCTTTTCATTTACTCAAAGTGCTATGTTCAACAGAAGCTTTCAGATTGCACAGGCTCTCCAAATGCAAATGGAAGTGCAGAGGAAACTTCATGAACAGATTGAGGTAAGACCAAGAAAACAATTCTTTTCTTCAAACCTCTTTCTCAGTCTATTTATCAGAACATGCGAATCCGGTTTAAATTTTTATTGCAGGTACAGAGACATTTGCAGCTGAGAATTGAAGCTCAAGGGAAATACTTACAGACAGTATTGAAGAAAGCACAGGAAACTCTGGCCGGATATAATTCTTCTTCAATGGGTATAGAACTTGCAAAAGCTGAGCTCTGTAGATTAGTCTCAATAGTTAATAGTGGATGTCCAAGTTCTTCAATATCAGAACTGACAGAAACAGGAGGTTCAATCTTAAAAGACATAGAAAGGACACAAATGAGGAATACAGTATGTTCAATGGAAAGCTCCTTGACATCATCTGAGAGTTCTGGAAGAAAGGAAGACATGCAAAAAGAGAATGAGATTCATGACACCAACAAGTCCAATACAGCCTCTGTTGAGCTTCCTTTAATGGATATTCACCCCCAAGAAAACCTATTGGATAATGGTTCAAGTAATCAAGGGAAGAAGAGGAGTGGTAGTATCATATCTGATGGTGTTTCTGTAGAGCAGCCCCTGGCTAAAAGATTGAAAAATGGTGATCAGTTGAGGTTGGGGACGTTTGATTTGAATAGTTAATATCAACACGAGATTGAATCAGCTTCGAGATGAATAGACTTAAAGTTGAAGGGAATTGAACAACTCAACTGGGTGCCTTTGGAGAATCTCAGGACTTTATACTGGAAGGGTTCTTATTAATATAGTCTCTGCAGGAAAGTTACCTGATAGAGTTAAATCTTTGTTTATAAACTATGTATAATTGGTATATGTATGGACCCAAGAACATTTTTAAAGTATATCCATATATATAAAAAGATGGTGTAATATATATATTTTGTGAATACATCTCCTGGAAGTTTTTCTAAGACAGTCTCTCTCTTTGTTTTTCTTTTTTAGGTCTAACCATTTAGGGCATCGTTGGCTGTGTTTCATGTAACAATACTAAGTTCTTTCCTGGTTCATTTCAAGGAAAACCATCCACAACACACTTGGAGTCTGGTATCCTCTTGCTGGATTTGAACCCAAGATGACAACGGAGGGCCAGCTACCAGCTTTAGCTAAATATTTACACTTGGCAGTTCACTTGATGAAATATCACATGTGCTGTATTCAACATCTATGACTTATAACTCCAATTTTGGGAAATTGACCCAGATTCAACTTTTCAATCATTTTTGACTGTGAACCATGCTTCTCAGGATCACTCCAGTGATTACTTGGGACTTCCACTAGAATTGGCAAGTGAGGGAGAAGGGACGGCCAAAAAGGCATGCATAAAAACAATAGAAAAACAAGAACAGCCTAGAGCAAGAAATCATTATTGCTGCAAAATCATTAAACATCCAACAAAGAATGAATCATTAGCCAAACCATGCTTAAGATTGATTATATTAACGTTCAAGGAACTTCAATAAATTTATTTGCTGGGCCTGAAAACTCAAATCATTAACCAAACCACACAAGTCAATATATGCTGCTAACGTTTCTCCTCCTTCTTAAGCAAGCCCTGGGGAAAGGAAACCGGAAGATTGAGAATGGAGCTTCCACACATTATTCACAGCTATTGTCTTTTCACAGATTTTCTATTTCTATTTTTGTTAAGTTGTCCCGTTCTTTTTCATTGATACAAGGCATGCTACTTAGAGAAACAGGTTCTCTAGTTATGACAGCTTCCATTTAGAAGCCTAAAATTCATGCTAATATCTTCTTTCTCTTTGGTTCATTGTAGAAAAAAATAAGAACAGCCTACAGGAAGAAATCAATATAGCAGCAAAATCATTAAACATCCAACAAAGAATGAATGATTAATCAAACCATTGATTCTAATAGATTAAATCTGTTTCCCTCATCGTAGGCAAAAGCCTACCGTACATGACTTCAGACGTCGCAGAAGTCTCGGGCTAGTCATTTGATTACATTGTTGAGGGTGGAGTCTAGAATTGTTTCTAGACCCAATGAGTTGACGAAATTTCAATTTGCTGTCAAACTTGGGTTACTTGAAGCTGGATTTCCTGGGAACATATACAGAGAACAAAGGTTGGAGGGTCTCTGTTTGATAACTGTGGGAAAAGACACTTCGCAGCTGATCTTTTGCAGTCAGGCAATCCACATAATATCGTAGTTCTTCTGAATGCAACCGTAAAAAGCATCATCTTTCATAAAAATAGTAAGCAAAGATCTCTCAATTAAACACTGGTTTTCGCAGATCATAATAGCTATTATGTAAAAGCAAATGTTTGTTTTTTTGTTTTTCATCTCATAATAATATTATTTGGACAATCAATCTCTTGAAGCTAGTAAGTTGTTATATTTAAATGATGCAGGTCAAAGAAACGAGAGCATAGCTCAAACTTACGAAGCTTACCTCAACAAGCCTCTGAATTCGGTTCAGCAGGGTGATGTTATTTTGTCAGCAGGAGCATTAGGTAGTCCCCAAATCCTAATGTTAAGTGGCGTTGGTCCAAAAAACAATCTTGAGAACTTTGGGATCCACCTTGTGTTAGACTTTGAAGGGGCTGGACAGGAAATGAAAGAAAATCCACGCATTGAAGCAAGCACGAACACAGATTACCAATTTTCTAATGTTCTACAAGTCGCGGGCGTAAAAGAAGACTTCATATTCATACCCGAGGGAGCAATCGCCCCAACTAGCTTCAATGCATCAACCATAGTCATTGCAAGCAAGATTGCTTTCCCAAAATCAAAAGGAGAGTTGGAATTGAACAACACAGATCCTAGGGAAAAACCCTATAGTGGAATTCAATTATCTTGAAAACGAAGTTGACTTGGAAGAAGAGTGTGCTGAGACGGCTCAATTGCTTGAGAAAATAGCGATGTCGATGTCCATTACACGTTTCACGAGTACTCGACCCCAACATAACTCGTCGAGCCCTGGCGAGTTAAGAAATTACTGCAAGCAGAATGTAGGCACCCATTATCAATATCACGGTGGTTGCACGGTTGGATCAGTTGTTGACAGATTACAAAGTACATGGGATAAAGGATTGAGAGTCATAGATGGCTCGACTTTTTTGGAATCACCAGTTACCCTTTTAATGCTGGAACGTTATCAAGGGATAGAGATTCTAGAGGAAAGGGAGATTACTTCTCCTTTTGCTACTCAGCCATGCCCATAGCAAATTCTCAAAGACCATAAACAATATCAATTTCATGAAATCGATTGATTTGGTCAATCCACGTTCTAAGAGAAAATAAGAAAGAAATAAAATCAAAACCAAAATTTAGTTTTTTTTAGAAAATAAAATAATGAGAATAATGACTGCTAACACATGATAAATTTCTCTTAAAATGAGGGCTCAAATAATCATGTGTACAAAATTATATATATAAAAAAGAAGAAGAACAGGCGTTCTGTTCTTAAGAGTTTGAGCGTTTTCTACTATTTTGTTCCTGTCTTGGCACAATTCGGCCCTGATAACTGCGCAGGCTTCTTGCGTCATGAATTTTTTTTAATTATCTTTTAAAAAATAAAAAATGAATTTTTTTCCAACAAATTAAAATTTTCCCAAAATCTTGTTATAGTCCTAATTGGATACTTTTTTCTTGGAGATTCTTAAGCATGCGAAACTATCTTGGAGGTAATAACTACACCTAGATATTTAATCCTGTAACTTTTTGTCTAGGTTAAGAGAATATTTCTTTCTTTAAAAAAAATAAAAGAGAAAGAATGCGAGTGCTGTGGATTTGTTGGGCCATTAAAGCTTTTAAGAGCCCAAATCAATGATCTCTCGTCTAGTGAAAGAACGGGCCGAAAGAGCCCAATATTGAATGGATACGGGCTCCGTTCAGTCCCTTGATGCCCAAGTGATCTTCCTGTCTCGTCATAGTTTTGGACACGTGTCTTTTGTGAGCTTTGTCTTGAGCTCTGGAGCATGGGCCATGTGGTCAGAAGTGTAATATACCTGAACTGAACCCATCGAAATACAAAATATTACGCAAATGCATAAATCATTAAAATGTTTAGCACTGAAAGCGTAATAAGAAAACGAGAAGAAAATCCGAGTATGTGTAGTGTAGACATATATATATATATAAACATGCATAGAATGTCTACAAGTCTCCCCTTTGATGCATGCAAGAATAAAACATTATAATTATAAAAAGATTTTGAGAAAATAAAGCAATTTAAATATTTATTGTTCATCCAAACCTATAATATTGTAAAAAATACTTTTCATTTCCACTTTGTTTTTTTCTATTTTGGTCATCCGACCATTGTTTGTTTATAATTTTGTCTTTTCAAGTTATAGTAGCATAGTTTTATATATAGAGGTTTTTTCCCATTATATGCTTATATATATATATATATATTTTGCAAATAAGAGGTTATAATTAAATAAAAAAAATATAGAAAGAACATGAATCAAGAAACTATTTTTCATTTAGAAAACTTCATTTTGGTTTGTAAAGTGTCAACTTGTATATATATTACTCGCTCCCTGTTGTTTTAGTATTTTATATTTTATATTTAAATTTTATATTTTTTTTATATTTCAGTCCTAAATGTTGAGATATAAAATATAAAGTTTTCGATTAGTCATATTTTAATCATAAAAAAAATGAATATTAGTTTCAATAGGTTCATTTTTTTAAAATGTTGCTCTTTAATCATGCAACAAAACATGGATTATAATTTATAAAGTTTTTTTTATTTGTTTTATTTTATATTTTTTAGAGCAACTTGATATTTTATGATTGAAAATTGATTTATTAATGTTATTATGTGTTTTTTAGATGTTTTTAAGTTACAATAAATTAAAAAAATAGGCAACATGTTCCGTATATAACAGGGGATGCGCCAGATCCAAATATAATAACCCAAAATGTTCCGTAAGTATTGACCAAAAGAACCAACAAGCCAAGTCTACTCTTACCAGCATGCTCACGTAACTAAACCGACACAAGAGTCCCAAAGCCATCGAATTAATCCTCTGTCGAGCAAATTGGAAAAACAAAAGATGGAGCTTCTTCATGTACTTCTCGCAGCTTCGTATATTTTACTTGTTAGCTTTTCTCAATCTTCTTCAATGTGTCAAGGTATGTTACGTAACCAAATGAGTAATTCTGCATGTATTATGACAGCTTTCGAGTAGAAGCTGAAACATTATTCTAACAAATTCAATCTCCTTCCCCTCGTTGTAGGCAAAACTCTCCCCTACATGACTCCAGATGTCACACAGATCTCTGGAAGGTCATTCGATTACATAATAGTAGGGGGAGGCACCGCTGGTTGCCCCCTGGCAGCAACACTTTCTGAGAGATATTCTGTGCTGTTGGTCGAACGAGGAAGCTCACCATATAAAAATCCTTTTGTATTGGACAAAAGGTTCTATGGTTTCGCGTTGTTCCAAACCAATGAATTCTCATCAGTTTCTCAAACTTTTATCTCCAAGGACGGCGTTTCCAACCTTAGAGGACGAGTTCTCGGAGGATCATCAGCAATAAATGGTGGGTTCTATAGCAGAGCTAGCGATGCTTTTGTTACAAGAGCTGGATGGGACGAAGAATTGGTCAAGGAATCTTATAAGTGGGTGGAGTCTAAAATGGTTTTTAAACCTGAGTTGACCAAATGGCAATCTGCTGTCAAATTTGGCCTTCTTGAAGCAGGAATTCTACCTTATAATGGGTTCAGCTTGGAGCATGTAGAGGGCACAAAGATGGGAGGGACAGTGTTTGATCACGATGGGAGAAGGCACACCTCTGCTGATCTTTTAGAGACAGGGAACCCAGATAATATCGTAGTTCTTCTGAATGCAACTGTAAAGAATATCATCTTCCATAAAAAAGGTAAGCAAAGATATCTCTAGTTGCTGATTTTAGCAAACTTCAACAGCTATGAACAAACAAAACTCAAATGACCTCCTATCCGTATATTTGCTTGGACAGTCAATCTATTGGTGCTACTGTGCTAGTTAATTCATTTCATACCACGCAGGTACTGAAAATGAGACAACAGTTCACGGTATTAGGTTCATCAAGAGCGATGGCAACGTAAGTCAAACTTATGAAGCTTATCTGAAGCAGCTAGAGAATTCAGGTTCATGGGGTGATGTTATTCTGTCAGCAGGAACATTAGGGAGTCCCCAGATCCTATTGTTGAGTGGCATCGGACCAAAAAGACACCTGAAGAACTTTGGTATCCCACTCGTGCTAGACTTTCCAGAGATTGGACAAGAGATGGTAGACAACCCGTCCATATCCGTTTTGTTAGAGTCAGACCCCGAAGTTCAGTTACCAGATCCACCTCAAATCGTGGGCATAGCAGATGACTTCAAATTCATAGTTCAGGGATTAATCCTACCAATAAGCATCAATGCAACAAGGATACCAATTTCAATCAAGCTTGCATTTCCAGCGTCCAAAGGGAAGCTGGAATTGAACAGCACTGACCCTAGGCAAAACCCTTTAGTTGAATTCAACTATCTAGCCAAGGAGAAGGACATGAAGGAATGTATCAGGATGGTTCAGTTGGTTGAGAGAGTGGCAAGGTCCAATACCATTGCTGGGTTCCTGGGGAAGGAACACTACAGTAATTCGAAGTCTCCTCGTGAACTGAGAGAGTTCTGCAAGAAGAATGTTAGGACTTTCTATCATTACCGGGAACGAACCCAATGGCTACGCTATTGATGCTAGGAAGGTATCAAGGGATCAAGATTCTCGCGGAAAACAACCAGCATGAACCATCCAAATCCAACCACACCCACACCCACATATAGAATAATTAAGCTTTATGCGTCACCATCTGAGAATGTTCAGTAACTTGATGTGCGTCTACCAGTTCAACGTAGCAATAATCCACCCTCTCTCTCTCTCAATAAGAAGGAATAATCCAAATTAGAGTAAACAAGCTTACATTGTCTTACATTGTAATTCACAGATCACCCTACCTTGTCTTATCATCTCATTTCTCAATGCAGTTTATTTCTATAACAAGTCTTACATATCTTCGTTTACAAAGTCATTCCATATTTTGCACACAAGAATATAACATTTTTCCCCTTTGAAGATTTTTTCACAAAAAAGTCAAGTGGAATAAAAGAAATGGTAAGGAAGGTAATCAGTTGGTTGAATCTAAAATGTTTTTTATTCCTCAGTTAATTAGACAGCAATTTGATATCAAACATGGCCTTCTTGGAGTAGGGGTGCTACCTTATAACAGGTTCAGCTAGAAAGAACAAAAATTAATGGGACAATGTTTGATGAACGTCGAAAAATCACACCTCAGCTGATCTTATTTAGACTAGGAATCTAGAAGATGTCAGTTTTTTTGTAAATGAAACGGTAAAGAACATCAACTTCCATGACAGTGGTTATCAAAGACAGACACCAATAAATAGTTGTTACAAGAGGTTAAAGGCTTGAGCAATCTTTATCGCAAATTTTATTGCTAAGATAATCAATCTCTCCTTCATTCTCGCAAGTTCTCTTCAAATGATGCAGGATAAAGAAAACGAGAGCATGATGCATTGGGTACATAAAGGACTGGTGGCAGCAAAACTCCAACTTATGAAGCTTAATCCCCAAATCCTAGTGTTAAGTGTTACGTTGGGAAGGGGTAGACGAGATATTGCCAATTTTGATCAAGCTTGCATTTCCGGAATTGAAGGGGAAGCAAGATTTTGAATACCAAAGACCCTACGCAAAGACCCTTCAGTGGAATTCAGGTATCTAGCTGATAGTTAAATTGGTTGATAGATTAGAGCAAGATCCGAGTCTTTTTCTCTGTTGATGGAGACTGAACTTAGAAAACAGTTTGACCTCCGATCCTGACAACCAGCAAAAACTCTGCATGATGAACGCGAGCACCTTCACCACTATCATATTGCTATAGTAGCTGACACATGACAAAGCTTACAAAGTGTATGGAGTAAAGAGATTGAAGGTAATAGATAGATCTTCTCGGAATTACCAGACGCAAATCAATGGCTACCCTTTTAATGTTAGGCAAGTGTCAAGGCATCAACATTATACGACAAAGGGAGAAAGCCTCTGTTCTCTGTAGTCAATAAGACACCATTGAATATTCTCAACTTCAGCAATACGTTTCAGCACCTAAGTCGGACAACTATCTGGAATTACAGTTGTGACAATCAATCTGTGAAGTGATGGAATTATCCATTGAAGTCCAATTCATGACTTTGCCGACCTTCTATTTACTCAATCTAAGCTCCTAAATTTCTCCGGATTCAAGTTCAAATAGCCATCCATAACTAACCCTGTCTTCTTTAGCTATCTCAGAGCAGATTCTTTCCACAGCTTGAATTAGAATGGTTTCACTTATCAAGCTATTGAATATTATGACACATTATTGCTCAAGCGCAACAGTAAAATTTGAAACAAAAATATATGCTTCCTTTATTGCTCAAATTGAAAACATAAAATACAACCACTTCTCTGTACACATGTTATTTAGAAAGGTAAAAGGATTTAAAAAAAAAAATCTCACAAAAATTTCTCTTAACTCTCCGTTTCATGATCAGCACTCGGACTTGAAGTAGAGAAATCAGTAGAATCACTTGAAGGATTTTCATTTGAATCCCTATTTCTCCTATTACCATTAAATGCAAAACTAACCCAAATCTCTCTTTCAGCTCTCCTCCACTCTCTCCCTCCATCTCCCCCATCTCTCTTCTTCCCCAACTCCTCCTCATCGACAGGCATCTTATACCTGCAAACAGGGCAATTCCCATGAATCTTTAACCACTTTTCTACACAATTACCATGGAACCTATGCTTACAAGGCATCTCCTTTACTACCGCACCAGGCTCCCACTCCTCTAAACAGATAGCACACTCGCCATCTTTATTATCTTCCCCGATCTCCACACTTGGCATGGCCTCTATGGATGCTTTTGAGGCTGGTGGTTGGCCATTCTTGTTACCTATGTCTCTAAGTAAAGATTCAAGACTTGCAGCTCCTTCAATCACCACCATGCCTTGAGTGAGAGGGTTTATAAGGATGATTCTTTCGTTTGGGTCTGTTGTTTGTGGTTCTTGATCTGGGTCACGTTCCTCTGTGGAGTTAGTGGAGGTGAACCCAAAAATAAAAGGTAAAAACAAAGAGAGGTCTCTATGCCTTAGAAGCCTCTCAAACATAGAAGATAATTCAGCAGGTAATTCAGTCTCAGAGGCCATGAGGTACCACTACTGGTATTTTAGATTTGGAGAGAGGGAGAGGAGGTTTAGATTTTTAGTGAATTGTGAGAGATATAAACAAGGTTCAAGTGATGGAGATTATAAGGGAAACAACGGCGTGCCCACAGTAAAACTAGAAGCTTGTGGAAAGATCTGGAACAAAAGCCATGCTAATAAGTGATGTTTATCTATTCTCCTCACCACCAGAAGGCAGAGTCTTTTTCAAGGAAGACTTTAAACAGAAGGAAGATATTTTTGGTAGTGCCACTTGTGGTGGTACCCAACAAGGCACAAGTATCAATTATTATTTCACCCGGTTTCCTCTCTTTGGTTAGGATGGACCCATCTCTCTGTTTTCTATTCTAAGTTAAAATTTGAACCTTGAAAGTCCAAGTTTTTAACTGTTCACATTCAAGCAAAAGCTGTAAAGTTAGACACGAAACAACCGTCTTCACCCACGAGAACACTACGCTCTGCATATTACCAAAGCAAAGAATAACCCAAATTGCTTGCCCTCGAATTCATTGCTTGTTGAAAGAATAGGAAAAGTTTAATCAACGAAGAGGACAGGAACCTTTTGGCCGAATGGAGTATCTGTTAACATCTAGAAGTGAAATTGGAATCTTCCAGAAATCCTCTCTCAGGTTTGTTAATTTGGTCAGAGCAGGATTTTGTTGGATGATGCAGGCAGATCCATTTTTAATGCCCAGATTGAGAGTTTTGGTGGTTTGACAACTCTAAAAAAAAAAATAGACACCAATTAGTACCTTTTTTTTTATTGATTTAATCAAATAGTTTTTAATCCCAGCATAAATGAATCCCTACACTGTAGTCCACCTAGACGAAATGATGCTCGAGGTTTGCGTTGTTAATTAGCTGCCTTCCCGCTATGGGTCTCTCACCAACTGTTTGTTAAAATCCCTGAACGAAATCTGCCGAGAATTTATGGGATTTGTTTTAGCAAGTAAGAAATTGTCTTACTTTTTCATTATTTTTATTTTAAGATTTCTACAGGTGCTCTGGTAACGTAATTTATTCCTTCTGCAATTTTGGGTCATCTGATTTCATCTTTCAACAACTCCACGGTGTGATGGCTGTTAGGAGTGTTCCTTCCGCACTCCCGTTCAAAACTTGTGATGTCTTTGGAAACCCTTTAAAACCTTTTAATTTCCTTCCCATACAAACTAGAAGTAAGTACAACCAGCACATTCAATTCAAGTAAGCTAAACCCTTTTAACTGGTTTAGTTTAGCATTTCTGGTGTGATGAACATCCCCTCTCAATTTTATTCCAGATTTTCAAACAAAGACATTGGTGGCGAAAAGAAGAGCAAATACTCGAACAGAAAGTGCGAAAATCAGAAATAGAAGAACACTAAAGAAGGTATGCTTTATCAACAACTGCAAAAAAAAAAAAAGTTTTGCCATTCGATGCTTGGCTATTTGTGAAATCTGAATGGCTGTGTATGCTTGGAAAGCATATTATTTCTAGGTGATCACTTTAAGTACATTCGCGGATCAGATATAATGAGAAAGGAGGTGATGTTTCCAATTGACATGCATTTTGCTGATTAAAATCACTGTTATGTGCTATCGAATAAAGGATAATTACACTGTTATTAGGCTATCCTGCTCCATGTGCAGAATGAAGAACATGGATGGTTTGTGAAGGATTTTCCAATCTTATGAATAGAATTAGTTTATGAATGTCTGAAAAATTCTATCAATTTCTGGTCAAAATAGTTTGAGCATCTTTTAAAACATAGATAGTGATTGAGATGATTTCTTGGCTGTAACTGTTTTCTTATCTTAATTTACAAATGTTCTCACCAGTTTAATGGCACACGTACAAAACCAAGGCTGTCAGTTTTCTGTTCGACCAAACAGTTGTATGCTATGCTGGTAGATGACCAAAGCAAGAAGTGTTTATTTTACGGAAGCACTTTGCAGAAACCTCTACGCGGTGATCCCCCTCGTAGCACCATTGTAAGTATTCTATCATGATTAGAGAATTCTCGGGGGGGGGGGGAATACCATGGTTAAGAAATATATCTTTATTGATATCTACTGCTGATTTCGAAATACAGCAAATACTATGTGCTTGTCCATTGGCATTCTTCCTCTTCGACTTTCTGTTTTCATTGCTTCCGATTATTGTTTTGCAGGAAGCTGCTGAATGTCTTGGCGAAGAGCTTATTAAGGCCTGTATGGATCTTAAGATCAATGAAATATCATCTTATGATCGCAATGGTTTTGCCGGCGGAGAGAGAATGCAAGCTTTCGAGATTGCAATTTCTCGTCATGGATTCTTACCAAGATAGATATGCCCCTAATTATTCTCTCTTGTCAAACGAACGTAATAACTCCTCTGCATCTATATAAACTGGGACTTCATATGAGAAGATGGTGGTGTTTTTTCTTCTTCTTTTTTCATCCATGAAGAAATTGAGACTGCTTTTTTATACCAAAACAAACAATCCTTTCACTAACATGGGCTCATTAGCGCTATAGAAGGGTCAGTATACAAAGTGAGGCCGAGTCCTAGTACAGTGCTCTGTCTTCCGTCACTCCAATTCAATCTGGTCTCCTACATGTATTTAGGTCAAGGGATGTTTTTTGGTATATCGTGTATTTTTGGGAACGGTGTGAAAGTTAAAGGCAGCCATTCGGTCGTCGGAGGCAGTTACTAACCGTTTGACGATGTTAGAAATTGAATTTCTTATAACTGGTAATGGTTTATAGTTTTTTTTATTTGAAATTATATTTAAATAATATTTTTTTATTTTTTAAAATTTATTTTAAATATTACCAGACACTTAAAAATATATAAAAATCAAAATCAAAAGTTCTTTTTGTTACTACAAAAACAAAATCAGCCCCTGTCAAACTCACATGAAAACCCAAACCCATCAATTTTTATCGATTTCGCAACAAGAACTCTCTCTTCAGTCTAGACCCGTTATTTTTTTACTATTCTCTTTTGTTTTCCTCGCTTACTTCGGATAACATTGTTGTCAACGTCCAGCGAAAATGGAGCAAACTCCAGGAGAAGAAATTGGAATCAGAATCTACACTGCATCCCCACAAAATGAACCAAAAGCAACAAAAATCTCCACTGGATCCCCACAAAATGATGAACCAAGAGCACCAAAGCCATTATGCAACCTCACCAAAGCCCCTAAAGAACCAGGTAACAAAAGGAGAGCCGTGGCTAAAGGAATGCAAAAAACAATCTCCAAAACATCAATGCTTGTCAACTTCCTTCCTACAGGCACCCTTTTGACTTTTGAAATGCTTCTCCCATCAATATCCAGGAATGGAGTGTGCACTCCTGTTACTGCCCTAATGATACATGTCCTACTTGGCCTTTGCTCTGTTTCCTGCTTTTTGTTTCATTTCACCGACAGTTTTAAAGGCCCGGATGATAAAATTTACTATGGTTTTGTTACTACAAAAGGGTTGGCTGTTTTTAATCCTGGTCTTACCGTTGATGTGCCTAAAGGTGAGAGGTACAAGATTGGGTTTACCGATTTTGTTCATGCAATGATGTCGGTGATGGTCTTCATGGCAATTGCGTTGTCGGATCATAGAGTGACTGATTGCTTGTTTCCTGGGCATGTCAAGGAGATGGATGAAGTGATGGAGAGCTTTCCTCTCATGGTTGGTGTAATTTGCAGTGGCCTGTTCTTGGTGTTCCCTACAAGTCGACATGGCATTGGATGCATGGCTAATTGATTATTCGTGTGTTTTTGCTAGTATTATTTTAGAGTGATTTTTTATTGAATGTTTTCACTCCTGGCCTATCAGCGATCAGGGTTTGTTAAAACTTTGTCGTTTAATATTGACCTGGGAATAATTGTATGTGTTAGTTTCTACTATCAAGTAATGATTCCTTTCTTTTTCTTTGTATGATCGTGAGATTCTACTGTGTGCTTTTCCCTTTTCTTCAAGTGCGTACAGAGTTCTGTATTTGATACGCAAACAGAAATGGGCGAGCATGGGTTTCAACGGGCGAGAAGCAGTGGAATTGAAAGGGATAAAAAACTGAAAGAAAGAATATGTCAAGGGCAAAATGCCTATATTATGACGAGAAGAATTTCTATAAACTTGTTACAAGATAGAACTCTCTATCTATACAAGGCACTGATTTTTCCTACGTACAAGGCACCTGATCACTAAATATAACAATCTGAAGTGTAATAATTGTACAGTGGCAACATCTACTTTTGTGAAAGCCCTTGGAGCCAGCGACTCCTCTCTGATGAGACTCTATTTACTCAATATGGTAAGCAAAATTTTCAATTGGAGATTGGTTAAGGAGATTATTCTATTGAAGCATGTGGTTTTGTAGAGCCCTGGTAACAAAAATGGCAAGTCTATCGCTCACCGCAGCATCTAGCACCATTTCCTTCTTGAAGTTTCTGCCATAGACAAAGCATTTCCCTAGGACCTTGGTAGTGGGCAACAACATAGCCATCCTTGCACCCTTCATTATAGACCCTCGCTTCCATCTCATATTTAACTTCTAAACCCTCCCTTTTCATTTCTGCAATCCAGATACCCATTGCTACATCTTCTAGCTTAAACATCTGCCACATCAACCATCAACAATTTTCATTCTGAGAAATATAGAGTTGATCTGTGGGTGGTTTGGAACAATAGACTGTCATGTTCTGACATAATACTAGACAGCAATCCATTGATTACTATCATTTCCATACCTTTAAACGGCCCTCTTTGTATCTCTTGTAAACTGCCTCGGCAATGTCTCGTGACACCACATAACCAGGACCATGTGCCCAAGGGGGGTACGTCTCTTCAGACCATTCCTTTTTTTAGCATATATAAAAAATCAGGATAAGGAAATAGCAAAAGAAAAAAACTAATAGCTTTATGGCTTGGCATGTACATTACACCAGGTAACTAAACCGGCATCTGAATTGAACCAACCTAAAATTTCAGGGTCCTGCTTGAAATCCTTGCAATAAGAATATATACCAGATCTTCTGTATATGATGGGTATTTATTTGTGATGTCTGTGTTTAGGTGAATCTGCAAATAATCGCATTTATGACAAGTTCTGGATGATCAGCCAAATGTGGAACTAACATGACAACTGTGGACTACACTTGGAGCATTCAAGTTGAATAGTTTTTTGCTATGACACAGGATAAGCATGATCTCCCAAATTATTCCAAACTGGCGAAGATATATATAAACATTTTAAGGAAAGCCATAATCATTTGTGAGCCTTCTCCGTATAAATAGGGTCAAGAATGGAGAATTACCTCTGGGCTAATATACCACTTGCTTTCAGTGCTCCTATGAGGCCGCGAGTCTGAATTGATTAATCCATAGAGCAAGCCATGACTCACTTTGATCCTCTTTAAAGAAGCTAGCATTTCATCCACACGAACAAATGCATCATCATCAGTCTTTGTGACATACTTGGCTGATGCAACCTCTGTCTGTTAACGAGATGAGGTCAACAAGGAAAAGGTCCAGTCATCCATGTATGTCTAAAGAATAGACAAAAACGTACCCCAAAGATGCAGATAGCTAAAGTTTTCCAGGTTATGAGGCTGTAGTAGTCAACAAAAGGCATCAGCTGTATGTCTCCATATGTCCGCGCTTCATTCCAGAGTTCCTCATTCACTATTTGACTTTTATGCTGCAGCACACGCCTCAAATTTGTAAGTGGCCCAGCAAACAGATTTACATCATTATAACCATACACCTCAAACTTTTGGCTTCTTCCAACAGACAATGAAACACAAAATTAGTTAACAAAACCTGTAAAACAAATTTATGTTACCACTACCTAGACCTTCATCACAAACGGCTCAGATAGAAACTTAGGGCCTGCTATAAAAGGATTTGATCCTTTCATGTTGAGGTCAATGAATTCTGATTTCCGTGAAGTGCACAATCCTTAATTAGGAAAAATTTTCTTTTCTCCAATTTGTTGGTCAATATGCATCACTCCCATAAAAATTGCTGCATGAAATGAAGGACTTTAAATCAAGCTCACCAGACCAACAAAAAAGCGCACTGCAACTTCCCCTGATCGCACTGCAGCATACTGCATCCACGTTCTCCGAACAGCCATCCTGCGCTTAAAATTGTTTGCTGTAGAAAAAACACCAATAAAGAGATCCAATGATCTTTTTGGGGAGAGAGGAGCTGATTTGAGTACTTCTAGATCAATTGCATGCTCTGAATCCTCTGATGTAGGTAGACCACTAGCCACAACTGAAATTAGCTTTACATCCCCAGAAATCCTAACTTCACTTACTAGCCACGGCTCCAAAGTCTGAACAGACAACAAAGTGGCATGCAAATGAATTCAAAGAAACTGGGATGGTAACTAAATTCCAAAAGTAGCACAAGCATCAAAGTAAGGAAATCACTTCACGGTATGCAAAAGATGTTATATGCTTTCCATCAACAATCATCTGGATTCCTTCCGTTCCCACTCTAAGCGTTGCAACAGATAGCTGACCTTGTTTAAATGGAAAATATCTTCTTACTTTAGTTCCTTCCTGAAATGAAGACCTTCTTGAACCATCAGAATGCATGCCAGTCATCCGAGTATCATTTCTTCCCACCATCTTATTACATTGATCCAACTCATCCACTGGTATATAAAACTAATAGAGTTATCACCACATAATAGAGTTAATGACAATGCTACAAATTTTAATTGGCTTAGGCTGGACAAAAGTTATAGATGACAGAACCCAGATACCACATCACAAACTTTTAGTTCAATTCCTTAGAAAGCTTCATCTAGATACAATTTGATAAAGTGACCGATGGGTTTAGTCACCCACTTTAGCTTTCCACGTTAAATATGGAAAGTTTCAGAAACCTCAGTGCACAATTCGATTGCTATTAATAGGATGATGCAATATACAACAACAATTTTAAAATGGACCTGAGGGGAAAATACATAAGGCAATAAAAGAACTAACAGATTGGGATACAGAAGCTGATCCTAACTGCTATTAATGGGATATTAAACTTAAATGAACACAAAATTAAACGGCAAGCATAAACATTAAATATATGTTGAATTGAAAGAGAAAACAATGTGGTAGATATTTGTACCTTTCTTAATATTTTCAGGAGATGGAGAAGGACAACGCTCCTCTTCACCCCAGTCATGAGCCACAGTCCAGGTGTTTTGGACTATTACTGGATCCTCTGTAATCTTATCACCATGAAGCCTAACATTGTAATGTAAAATGATGGGTGGATCAGGCTCCCCAGGAAGTTCTTCCCCAGTTAAGTCAATCCGAAAATTGCCAAGAAGACCATCGGGAATGCCAATAATTGTGATGGAAGAACCCTGAGTCAGGCCACAAGGAAGCCACAATTTATAACCGCTATTATCATGCTCTGTGGCATTCATTATGTTAAGAAAATGAGGACATTGTTTCTCTTTGACTCTCCTATTTGAACTTTCATTTGTATAACCAAGTCTTTCCTCTTCGATGGAAGCCATTAGGCTGCTCCATGCATTTCCAGCTTCCTTAATAGCTTCTACTCCATTTGATAAAACCTGAGCTTGATCAATCAAGTGTTTTAGTAGATTCCATGTCTGCAGAGATTTTTGCTCTTCATTGGAAATATTTCTCAGAGCAAACAGACTGGAGACAATGGTATCTGTAGAAAAAACTTGAGAAGAATTCTCTGGATTTTGAACTGCAGGTTGAAGAGCAGGATGCACCCATTCAAGAGGCTTACTTGCATTGGAGGGACTCAACGAATAAATTTCTCCTATTGGATTTTTCAGGAGCCCATATCTAAGGACCAATAACATGAACAAGGATGCAAACAGAACACCACCGTGCCTCTTCTTCATTCTGCTGTTCAAACAGGGACGTCGAAGTTCTTGAGACTGATCTCGCTTGTGATCGAGCTTAAAGGATCCAATATCCCACAATTTATGTTCTTCATGTGAATGAATCTCTAAGAAACTTTTGCAATGGAAGTCCAGGCCAAGGTGCTAATAAAGAGGAAAAGATCAATATATACAGGACAAACACTTGACGTCTTCTGATCTTCAGTCAGATAAAAACCAGAATCTGAGATATAAATGTAGAAGGATCATTTCATTTTCAAGGAAGTTTTAGATCCTCTCATTCTCAGTCAGCTACCTGGTTGAACTAGCACCAAGCCTCGCAAGCTCACAAACATGTACTTCAGTCCTGACAAACCACAGCTTAATCACTCTGGAACCAATGCCAAATTCACCACACAACTTCATTAAATGTTCCACAGAAGGCTGCCAAGCTGCAAGATCCCAAATTCATTAATCTGTTCACAAGTAGAAAATTTTGCTAAGAAAAAGCTCTAAACACTACCAAAATGTGCATGCACGTGCCAAAAGATTGATTATAGCTAAAGGTTCCATGAATGATCAGATTATGCAAAAAAATATAGAAATACCAAAATTAAGGAAAACAGGCTGTCCATCAGTGCTTAGGAAAATCAATACTAGTTTTAAGGATAGACACAAAAGAAACTAGTTTTAATGGAACACAGAGGAAACTTCACCACTCAGGAAAATGATGTTTACAACAAAAATGGATGCAAGACCTTCCAGGGATGAGTTCCCTCGGAAAGCTTCAAAAGGCAATATCAAATAGATCACAAGCAAAAAGTGTGTCCACCTTGAATCATTTCCAGATCAACGCTCAAAACAAGAAACACAGTTTTCTTTCCACTTCAAAATATCCGAAACTCACCATCTCTTTCAGCTTTGATAAATTTCCAAGAGAAAAAATGACTATCACAACATTTTTCAGGGACGCCCATCATACATACTGTACTGAAACATGAAACTAACGAACAAGTCCACGCAGTCAATGCCTTCCCTAGCCCGCTGCTATCGATCCAATAGAAGGGTGCAGGCACTATCCTACTTCAGTGGCTCTATTATTATATCCCTTGATGACCATAAAGAAATAAACAAGAAAAAGCTTGCTCCATTAAAATTGTGTGGTGACTTCTTAACTTCTAGACCACCTGGTAGTGGCAAACAGATATAACTATGTAACAGAGTTAAATCACTAACCATCGGAACTAATGACGTAGGGACCACTTCGGTTTTAATGTTTGATTATAAAACTAACACTACAAGTAATACTCTCACAAAATTTAATCAAAAATATTGAATTTGTAAAATCGCTTCAGGCTCGTTGATTTTGTACCTTTACTAATTAAATTTAATTTTCTAAGAATTTTATACAAACTTGGCTCAAAATAATCAACGCGCATTTCCTCTTTTTTTCTTCGAGAAATAATTGTCTTACTAAAATTGCACACATTGGCCCTATCTCCTGTTTGTTTCCCGGGAAAATGCAAGAAAATAAAATCACGAATCTTAAAAAAAAAGGAAAAACACCAGTTAGTACAAATTAAGACATGCAGCCAGCCAGCCAGCTTTATACGAAGAGACTTTTCAAATTCCAAACAAAGAATCAAATTCCTCACCGGCTGCTCAACTCTCTCGGAAACCAAGGATAGCTTATACAAATGAAAAGTAAGACAGGTCCAAGAAGAGTGAAGAAAATAAAAAATTAAAGCGAATTTGAGCAAATTAAATTGACAATGTAAAGAAACAAGCTTCGAAAGAGCAACGGTAACTGAACTATATAAGCTAAGAAAGACAACTAAAAACTAACCTCTGTTTCTTTATTTTATTTTATTTTATTTTGAATCTGCGGACAGAGAGAGAGTGGGTGGCGAGGAAGAGAAAACTGGAGAGAAATGAGGGCGGTTGTGTTTTGTTGTTGGATCTTCGTCGTT
>Ga0325403_1000727_pt1 | contig 24864 bp, 14 predicted proteins | sample PopdelMetagenome_19_FD_205665 | JGI IMG/M metagenome (GOLD analysis project Ga0325403, IMG submission 205665) | Populus deltoides microbial communities from Bellville, Georgia, United States - Xylem-PdKOR-R4 | ecosystem: Host-associated > Plants > Phyllosphere > Stem > Wood/Secondary xylem... | reverse complement strand
TTTTAACTTAATTTGTTAATTGGTTTGTAATAATCAGTAAAACTAGTCGATTAATTTTAAAAATAAATAAAAAATTTCAAAACAAAAATAAAAATCTCAGCAAGATTTTTAATTGATCTGTGTAGTACCACTGCTAAAAAAAAAAAAAACCTTTGAAAACTTTTAATTTATTTTTTCAGTAACAAAAAAATAGATTGGAGTTTTGTTTTGAAAATACTAAACATGGCCTTTCAGAAAGAGATATACGTGGCAGGTAAATCAGCAAAAGAAAGTTAAAAAAATTCAAAACTTTTCATGTTCTCCTGAGTATATTCTCTGGTAATAATACCACCATTATTGCTGGCTACCTATTGCCCAACACTTAGTCTTGACACCATGATGAAGCTTTCGTTGTGCATGATGTTTCAAAAATATCTCAAAGAGGCATTATTAAGGAACTGTTCTTCATCGAAATTATAAAAAAACTGCTATTCATAACTGCTATTTATCAAAATAAAAAATAAAAAATCAAAGCATTGCTAAGTAACTTAAAACCCGGTTTATATATATATATATATATATATATATATATAAACCGGGTTTTAATACACTCTATTGGTCGGACAAACTACGAAACCTTCTTTTTTCTTTCTGGGATTTGGAGTTATATAGTAAAGTTTTTAAATAGCCTATGAGTTGTGTTCAATTCAACCTTTCAGCTATTTTAGTTAGGATAAAGATATGGGTAAATCTAATGGTCACTATTTAAGTTGGAGAGTAGTTCTATTAAAAAAAACAAAACAAAAGTTGGAGACTAGTTCTTATTAATTCATCCAAGAAACTAGTGGGTTGTAAGTTTTAATAATTTAAGATATGCTATGCTATTTCTTGATACTTTATTTTACTTTAATTTTAAAAATAAAAAATTGATATCACTCATTATAAACTCATAGTAATGCATACTCAATTGATGTGACAATCATAGATATTAATTATGTTATTTATATCTAGTTTTTAATTATAAATTCATTAAATTAATTTGTTTGTTAAGGGAAGGGTGTTTGATTATATGTTAATAAAGGATATATGACATTATAAGAACATTAATTACATTTGTTTAGTTAAATGTGAAATGCAATCATTAAATAAATTATTTGTATAGAAAGGTGGGAAAATGAGATCGAGTAGTTTTGATGCTTTTTCGCAAAACCTTAAAAATATTGATGGGTGATCAAAAATATTTACAAACTTGAACGGGATCTTAGAAAAGTTAAAGAAATTATTTTTAAAAACTCTCAAATTATGTATATTAGTGGTGTATAAAAGTAAAAGGGAATTAAAATAAAATGTATTTCAAATTAGACAAATATTATACATGAAGAGGTGATGTAAGACAATTTTAATATGATAAGTATATAAACACAACGAAAAACTAATACGATACATATCTTTTGTCATGATTGATTAAGTGTTGAAGCAATTATCTATAAATCTTTCTGTTATTAAGAATAAATAGTCTTTTAATTTATGCTAAACTTTAGGGTTACTTTATATAGATGAAAAACGTAGGATTTTTCATTAATATCTTTTTGGCTAGACTATGAACCCTTTTATATGTAACCTAACTTTTACACTTTCATCCATCATGGATATGTTTGGCCTACTACTAAAGTCCAATAGGCTCGATATTTTTTTAATTTTCTCCCACTTTGCCCATATTACACCACCTGAAAAATAACAATATCTTTATAGAGTTTAAAATATCTAGTAAGTGAAAACACTCACATTTAAATCAAGATTACAACATATAAATCATAGCAGTCACATTGTATAATCAAGTAGTTCCTTCCACGTATTATAATAAATTACATACTAAAAAAAATAAAAAATACTTAATGAGCAAATAAACTTTATGAACAAACTTCCAATAATTCATTTGGGTCGTCTAACTTTATATATCCCTATAGATACAGAAAAAAATACTTTATGTGCACAAAACATCACTTTAGTCCTAAGAATAACATAAAAATATCTAGACAATCAACTAAAAAAAATAAAGTCAAACATCAATTGAGTTAGCTAGACCTATCTAATGCACATGATCTTTATATTGTTTTGCTAAAAATACTTTAGTCATGAGATCCACAATCATTAGCCTAGTGCTAATATGCTCAATGAGCACTTTATGTTCCTATACTTTCTCTCTCACAATGAGATATTTTATGTCGATATGCTTGTGTTGAATTTCACTCTTATTATTCTTAGAGAAGAAAATTACAGTTGAATTATCACAATATATCGTTACTGGTCTTGATATAAAATTGATAACTTTAAGACCAGAAATAAAAATTTTTATTTAGATCACATGTGTTGTTGCCTCATAGCATGCAATGAATTTTTCTTACATGGTAGATAAAACAACAATAGTTTGCTTAGTACTTCTTCATGATACAACTCTTTTAGTAAGAAGAAAAATGTATCCTAAATTAAACTTTTCTATGTCTACACAATCAGCAAAATCCAAGTCTGAATAACCAATATCTTCAAGGTGATTAGTATGTCTGAAAATCAACTTCTAATCTTTAGTTCTTTGTAGGTATTTAATGACTTTCTTAACAACTTTCTAATAGTCTATTCCTGAATTACTTTAGAACCTTCCTAACATTCCTATTGTAAATGCCAAGTCAGGTCTTGAACATACTTATGCTTCATCAAACTGCCAGCTATAGATGCATATGAAATGTTACTTATTTGCTTTCTTTTTTCCAATGTATTTTATGGGCATTGATTCTAATTGAATCTATCCCATTTGATAATGGGTGCTACTAAAGGTGCACAATTTGACATCTTGAATCTTTCCAAAACCTTTTCAATATAGGCTTTTTAAGACAGTTCTAATGTTCTTTAAGATTTGTTTGTGTGAATCCTTATGCCAATGATGTATAAGGTGTCACCCAAATCCTTCATTTCAAAGTTTTGAGAAAGAAATTTCTTTGTTTCATATAGCAAATCCAATTCGTTACTTGTGAGCAGAGTACCTTCTACATATAGGACAAGAAAGATATATTTGCTCCTATGAACATTAAGGTATATATATTGATCAACAATGTTATCAATAAAACCAAATGATACTATAACATTGTAAAATTTAATATACCATTTTTAGAAGGCTTGTTTTAATCCATATATAGTTTCTTTAGCTTACAAAATAGGTAACTATTTATGTCATCACAAAAACCTTTAGGATGATTCATATATACCTCATCATCCAAATTTTCATTTTGAAATGTTGTTTTTACATCCATCTAATGTAGCTCTAAATCAAAATAAACTATTAATATCATTATTATTCTAAATAAGTCCTTCTTAGAAATTGGAGATAAGATTTCATGATAATCTATGCCTTTCTTTTGAGTATAACTCTTAGCTACAAGTTTAACTTTATATCATTTGATATTACCAGAAGCATCTCTTTTGGTTTTATAAACTTATTTATAGCCAACAAATTTAGATCTTTTTGGTAATTCGATGAGGTACCAAACTTGATTTTTAGACATAGACTATTTTTTCCTTTATGACATTATACCACGTAGTAGAGTTTTCTCAATTCATGGCTTGTGAAAATGAATTTGGGTCATCTTTAGATCCAACATCAAAGTTAGACTCTTGAAGGCATACAATATAATCATTAGAAATTTTTGGTCTCCTTGTTCTTGAAGTTCTCTTTAATTCAATCTCCTCATATGGGTTTACTTCGTCAAGAACTAGTTGCTCTTGAACTGGTTGCCTTTGAATTGGTTATTATTCAAAATTATCTAAATGATTTTCATGAATAATAACCAATTGTCTTTTATTTTCATGCAACTCAGTAAAAACCTATCCTAAAATTCTATCATTTTAGAAAAATCACTCCCACTGAAATTGAGATCCTAAAAAAATTTAGCATTTCTTGCCTCTACTATTCTTGTAGTATGAGAAGGATAATAAAACCTATATCCTTTAAAGTTTACTATATAACCAATAAAATAATCATTGGTTGTTCTTAAATCTAATTTCTTTAGTTAAGGATTATAAATCCTTGCCTTAATAAGACAACCGCATATATGTGTATGATTTAAATTGGGCTTCCATCCATTTCATAATTCAAATAGTGTCTTAGACACAACTTTGAATGGAACCCTATTTAAAATATACATAATTGTCTTTAGTGTTTCACTCCATAAGGATAATGGTATATAAAAATTACTAATCATGCTCCTTACCATGTTTATAAGTGTACGATTCCTTCTTTTAGCTACAACATTTTGTTATGGTGTGCCAGGTATTGTAGATTATGCAATAACACCCTCTTCTTCAAGGAACTTTACAAATAGACTTGACATTTATAATGTTTCTGTATACCTACCTTAATACCCACCACCTTTATCTAACCTTACAATCTTTATGGTCTTTTCCTTTTGTTTCTCTACCTCAACCTTATAGGTCGTAAAAGAATTAAGTGCTTCAGTCTTTTCAAATAAGAGATAAAGATATATAAATCTAAAACGATCATCAATGAATGAGATAAAATATCTCTAACCATTCAAGTATGATGTATTAAATGGCCCATAAATATCAATATGTATGATTTCTAAAACTTATAAGTCTCTCGTGGCACCTTTAATGGTCTTATTAGTTTACTTTCCCTTTATGCAATCTACATAAGTATCAAAATTAGTAAAGTCAATAGTGTTTAAAACTCTATCATTCACTAATCTCTTAATTCTTTCAATGGTGACTTAATCTCCTATGCCATAATATAGAAGAATTTTCGTCAATTATACTCATTTTAAAACCACAATCAATATGCATTGATAGATAGTTGAACTATAGAAATAAGGTTTATATCAATTTTATATAAACCATCAATTAATATTTCACCACTAATAGAAACTATATTTTTTAAAATATTAAAATGTTTCTACCAAATAAAAATCCATAACCAACATAACAGAGTCTAAAAATTGAAATCAATATTCTAGAAAATAACGGAACATAAAAGACATTTTCTAAATATAAAATAAGTACAAATTTTAAAACTAATCTAAAAGTCCCCACAGCTTCAACTTTAGAGCGCATCCAGTTGTTGAATAAATGCCTCTTTCATTTCCTTTCGGCTTCCTTAGAATTAGAAAGCCTTGTATGACATTTACAATATGGATTGTAAAACTAGAATAAATCCACCAATTATTACTAAGAGCCTTAATGAAAAAAGATTCATGAGATACTAAAGAGATGAGTTTACTTTTTTTTATAAGCCATTTTTTATACTTAGAGCAATTTTTCTTAACATGTCCCCATTTCTTGTAGAAGAAACATTTGTTATTGTTGCCATGTTGCTTTATTGACATATTTCTATGTTTCTTCACTTTAAGGGCCATTTTACTTTTCTTGACATTTCCATTATCTTGAGAAACCAAATGAGCACTTTCAGGTTTCTTAAGTTTCAATCTCTCTTCTTCTTGAGCATACATGATCAATAATTCATTAATTAACTACTTTCCCTTATATGTGCTATCAGGAATCTTAGACATACCATATTTTATAGGAAGAGAGTTCAAAATAAAATGAGCCAGGAATTACTCAGAAATCTCAACCTATAAGGACTTCAATTAAGCAACAGTGTCCCTTATTTCTATAATGTGCTCACACACACCCTTAAAATAGTCAAATGACATAACTAAAAGCCTCTTTATCAAGGTGCTGAACAATGCCATATCAAAATGAACAAATTATTCCTCTACAGCCTTCATGAAATCTCTTGCCTTAGAGCATTAAAGGATAAAACCCCTATATTCTTGCTTATGCGAGACTTTATAAGCATTAAATTTAAGCAATTAGATCGCTCCCACTACTTATAATCAGTCTTTTACTAAGCATTACTTGATTCCGTAAGGATAGGTGGTTCATCCACATATAAGGTCAAATCCAAATCCACACACCCCAATGCAAAGTGGATACTTTCCTTCCAATCAACAAAATTATCACCACATAATATATGAATACCAGATGTATCAATAAAAATAGTAGAAAAAGCTGCAATAACCAAGAAAACATTTTATTTACTAAGTTAGTAGTAAATTCTAATATTCCTATGGGTAGAGGTTGCATCATGTATAAAACTTACTAATTATTTAATAACAAGACTAATAGATAAAAAGACCAATTATAAAATTTATTCACACCTGAGAACCTAGAATAAAATCCATCTTTAATGTCTATCTATTATCTTATTCCAATTAAATCATAAAAATAATAATTTTCATATAGGCCTAGTCATTACTTTTATAAAATAATTGCAATTAAGCTATGTACCTTATGAAAATATTAATTTAATAAACCTTAATACAATAATCAAAATAACTTAAGATGCCATGGCTACTCCTAAGTTAATTAACATCATAATTTCATCATAATGTGCTTAATTATCAACTAAAAATTTTAAGTTAATATACCTTAATAATAATCATGTGAACCGTATCATGATTTTTCTTTTGTAATTTTATAAAAATAAATATATTAATAAATCTCAAAATATTTATTCATCCTTTATGAAAAATTGCAATATCCAATTCATGCATGCTTCTACTAACTATATTACTTTAGTATAGTAACATGACACCAACAACTTCAGATTTATACATAACAATACACTTGTATCAAACAATAATAACAATTACTTTGGTTGCTTGATTTTGTTTTTCAATTTACCTTTTTTTATGCCTATATATTTAGCTTTGTTGTGAGATTTTTTTATTTTTATGTTGATGTATATTTTTGTGTTTTCTATTTAATTTTATAAGGTCTATTATTTGGTCCTTTTTTCCCCCCCTTAGTGTGGTTGCTTTCGAGTTTGTGGTATATGAGGAGAATTTGTGAAGGTATATTGTGTTGCTTCAGGGTGATAGGTGTAGGGGTTAACTCATTTGGGATTCTTCTTTTTGTTATAATAGTTATCATATACCTTGATAGACATTGAACTATGTTTTTTTCCTTCATATTTTTAGTTTTTGGGTGTTTCATATGTATTTCTAGTTAGTTATTTGATATAATTGGGCTTGCAATAACGAATAATTTTGAGTAGTCAAGTGTGGGTCTGCCACAACTAGTTGAGGATCTGTCCTAGACAAATTGCATGAATAGCTTAACAGATATATTTATAGACCTATGAAACATGTCTAGGTTTAAAAGGAGATCTGGTCGTGCCAGACCATAATAATGGTTCAAAAGGGCCATAACTTTTGATTCGAATGTTAGATCACACTCAAATTATTACAGAAGTTTCTGAGAGTTATTCTCCATAGAGTTATATAGAATCACTATTTCGATTGTCAGATCTTCAGATTTTGAAAATCTTGCCCCGAGCCTCTGGTTTTGACAGTTTTTATGATTTTCCTTGTTATTTTTGGATTTCACGCTTCTTTACCTTTTAATTTTAGATATTTTTTTCTAGTTGAGGCAAGGTTTCTGGTCTATTTAAGACTTTATAAACCTCCCAAAGAATTATTTATTCGAGGGAAAATAAAACCTGCGAACTTAGAGTTCCCATTTGCAGTCCCTTTCACTCATTAAACTTCTTTTATCTTTTCTTTGTTTGTTGTTGTCTTTAACTTCTACTGCACCATTATTCATGTAGCTTTTCAGTTGTCTGTTGTTTAGGGCTTTATTTCTATTGCATTTGGTACTTTCTGGCAATGTTCAATGTTGTGGCAATATCCTTTTCATGCAAATAGGTCCCCTTCTCGTTTCACGCTGATGATTACAACTTTGTTATTTCATTCTTTATATGGTTGCTTAGCGTTTATGTCCATTGTCTATTTATGTTGAACATTTTTGTTGTTATTGCGTGATTTGCATTAATCTTTTGTGTGTTATTGCAATTGTTGTTTAAGATTTGCTAACATTTAGTTATGTGCCTTTCATTTTTCATTCCTTTTTTTAATATTTTTTTTATTTATACACCTATGATCGGTCTTTTTTTGTTGGCTGAAGATTAACTTTCTAATTAATGTCAACTTGTTGTGTGCTTCACATGTTTTTTTTTTTTTTTACATTATGGATTTTTAGAATAAGTTTTCCTTTGCAATTTTTTCTACAATAATAAGAAATAATTTTTTTTTTGTTGGTTTCGATACCTTTGCAACCATGTTAGGCCTATGTTGATGACCCGATCAACATATGATCAAAAACAGTTAAAGATTAGAAACATGCTTCTCCATCAAGGGATGGTGGAGAGCCCCCAAGAACAAAAAGAAAAGCAATGTCAGCATCATCCGAGACAGAGGTAATTGCCTTTATGCTCCTGATTAACTAGATGTTGTCTTTCCTTTACTATGAAAGTTCCATAATTGATTGAGTTCATCTGGTTCTAGAATGTTTTGTTGTGCTTTGTATTATGTTGTTTACTCTATGTGAATTAATGTGTTAGAATCTTTAGGTTCGAACAACATGTTGCAAAAACTAGTTTGGTTTAAGATGAAAGAAGTTGTGTAAAATGTTTTGAAACTAACATTGTGAAATGACCTAGAATAGTTTTCATATACATCACGGTCCTTGCAAATGTTACAGGATCAATTTAAGCTTATGTTCTTTGGTTTTTTTTTCCTTCGAGTTTTCCAGTGTTGATTTGATCACAAATGTTTTTGTCTACATTGTCTCTTATTGATTTAATATGTTATTTGTTCTTGATGTTTTAAGTTAGTTCTGATTTTGCTATCTTCTACACGGTCATTCCAATTCATGGTCAAAATAGAATTTTAGGACAATTATGGATATTGCTATTTTGTTTTAAAAAAGGGGCAATAGCTCCACTATTTCAACAAGTAAAAAAAAAGGTTTTTACATAGCATTGTCTGCTGCCTAGTTACCATTTAGGTGTGACAAGTTCCTTTGCCCGCACTTCACCATTTGTCAAATCATTTTTTTAATCATAAAGAATATAAAAATATTGCTAACATGTTTTTTTTTTACCAAAAAACAATCATGAACTCAAAATCTAATATATATCGGATAAATATTTTTAAAATATTTAGATAGTGTGTGTGTGTGTGTCTATATATATATATATATATATATATATATATATTGAGACAATGATATATTGGATCAACCTATGCTGACCCTGGTTAACCTAAAAATTCATGACCTGAGTCATTAGATTGTGATAAATTCATAGAAAGAAAATCAAAATAAATTAGAAAGTTCAATTCTAATCAACCAACCAAATGTTGACGAGAAAAAGTAATTTTTTTTTTTAAAAAAAAGGATCTAAAAACACCAATCAAGTAAATCTAGGTCAACATGTCAAATCAGCGGCCCAAGTCATGAGAATGAGATTACTCAATAGAAAAAAAAAGGCTAGTTCTTAATCTCGAAGGATGCAATTGAAAAATAAAACCAATATTTTTAAAAAGAAAAAAAACCGAGTCAACTCATCGAGCCCATAACACAAGTCATGAGATCAACATAACTACATGAAAAACAAACTGAAAAAAAGCTTGTTTTTAAGTTGACGAGAAAAACAATTCTCGGCATAATATATAAAAAATAATTTTATTCGTGTATTTTCTCTTAAAATATTCTTTGATTTTATTTAAATTAAGTTATAAAAAAGGAATGTCTGCATGGCTAAGCTAACACGCCTGCCTATTTTTTTATTTTTTTGCCTGGATGGGTCGTATACCCATCCAACTTTTCTTTCGTTTAAACTATTAGACGACGTGTCATTTATACTAGCATACAACATATTGTCTCTGGTTCGATCGTTAGCCACCTCAAGTGGCCAAAAACTGTTAGGCGACGCTTCATTTGTACTAGCATAAACATCTTTGTGTGTAATTGATACACACATAAACATCATATCTTAAGGATATCAATTTCAATTTCTTTCTTACATGATACACTTTTTTTTCCATGACGGTATCAATTTTAGCTCTTTGTTTTGGTGTTCTTGGTAGCCAATACTAGCATAATTGATTTTTTGCATAACAAAAGCTTTTCAAAGTGGTTTGATTTTTTACGAGGCTCTCGAGTACATATTGGAATTATAAAAAAAACTCAACAAAGATGTTTGTTGTTATGACCGAACTGATCCAACTGTTTTTTTTCTTATCCAAAATATAAGAGCTTTGTTTTCTAACTATGTTTTTTTTTTGTTAGAACTATATAGGTAAAATGATGGATTTTTTAAAAAATGTGAAAATGTTTACGTACCTGGAAACAAACTATTTTCATCTTATAAATGTGTATGTGACGTTTGACCATGAAAAAAAAATTTATTCGACATTCGATGCTTATTTTCTTTTTATAAACATCGAAGTAGTTGTATTAGCTGATTCCATGCCCAAAGCATATCTAAACCCGGTAACAAGCGTAAGTCGATGTAAAATAAACTATAAAAAAATTTTGAATTTTTTTAACGTGAAATAAAAAGTTTTGGATTTTAAAAAATATATCAATTAAACATTTTTTAAGATTAATTTTTTATTTATGCATAATTTGTTTAAATCATGTTAATTATCGTTATGGACATCTTGGAAAACTATGTGTAAAAAGGTTATAAAAAAGTCACTACCTACTTGTATGGTAAATAGAAAACCCTAGTTAGATAGCAATCATCTATGCATTTTACTTTAAGTAAGTTACTTCGCGTTTGTTTGTTTGTTTGTTTTTTTTTTTATGGTAAAGGTACCTATTATACTTACATGCTAAGTACTAGCCTAAGCTAGTATATAAATGTTTGTTGTAAGAAACTAATAAAATCTATGGCAATGATTTGGGATTTGGAACCAGTAATAGGACATTATCCTAATTTTTAGGATATGAGCGTTATACCCAAGAGGATGGTAATCAATTTATAATCATGAGCCTTTTTAAGATTATATGGATTGGAATGGGTCTAAAGACCATTACTCACACTTAATGGATACATGTGGAATGACATCAATGCAGCCTAAATTTTCTCACCACATCAAAGAAGGATATCACAACCAAAACTAAATTCACACATATCAACATGAGCATAGAAAATTAAAATCCACACTATTAAAGGATTATTTTTTTTTTGTCTATATTGTTTTATAAAAACATATCTCAAAGATATTTTAGACATAATAAAATAATGTATTAAGCAATTTCATTATCCACCAATCAACACCCTAGAAAAACATCCAATAACATTTCATTTATTCCATGTAGGATTGATGAACAATGAAACCATTAAGACACAATAAATTAAAAGGAAGAATAACTTGAAAACATTTTGAATACAATAATGTAGTGTATAAGTGATTCATTACCCACCAATAAATCCAAAAACATTTCATTTATTCATTTATACTAGGTAGAACAAGTAAATTATGAAACTATTAATACATAATGAAATTGCGAGAAAAAACATCTTGAAGATATTTTAAACACAATAATACAATATATAATAATCAATTTTATTACTAACCAATCAACACCCTAGGATAACACTAAGTTCCGATTCCTTTCTCCTAGGTAGTTTTGCGAATAATAAAACCATTAAAATAGAAAAACATTGCAGGAAAAATATTTTGAAGACATCTTAAATATAAAATGTAATGTATCAAGCAATTTCATTACCCACCAATCAATATTTTAAGACAACATCATTTGATGATTCATTTATCCTAGGTAGTTTTGTGAATATTAAGATCATTAATACACAATAAACTTGTGTATTAAAGTTATTAAGACACAATATAACAAGTCAAAAACAAAATTAACAAAAATAAAATTTCACATCGAGGTCAAACAATTATGCCTCAAACAAACGTGTTGCAACTCATCCTCCCAACCCTATCATGGGATTTGATTCCAACCTTATTCCTTAAAATCTAAATCCCTGGTGGCTTTATTTTTCTAGAGTTGCTACATAACAATGTGGACCCCAACACTTCAAATATTTCACAACAATATGCATAAAAATCAATAATACATTGAAAATTATTCAAAATTTCATTTTGTAATCCAAAATTAAACTTCGAGAGAAGCTGGGGTTGATCAGAAGCTGTTGGAACTAGGTTGAAAAAATGATGACAATAAAGGTAGTGTTAGCACATAGATCCACGTGCCACCACTTCTACTAGTGTGTGAGAGATCATGCGCCAATGTTGTTGAGGCGTGTCATATGGAAGGTCAAGAGTGCCACCCTTTCTTTTTCTTTTTTATACAACAATGTACTGCAATATCACTTGAGGCGAGAGAGAGAGAGAGAGAGAGAGAGCCATGAGAAGTTTTGCCATTTTCTTCTCCCTTTACCAGTCATTGATCTTCTCTCTCTTTTTATGGGTTTCGTTGCTATTAGATGTGTTTTAGAGAGCTATTGTAGCTGGGTTTTTCTTCCATTGGTGGATGTTATGGTGGTTGACAAAAGGAGGGTTGTTGTCGATGTTGTTGGCTTGGTTTTGGTTGAGAGAAGGAGATGGTTTTCGAGGAAAAAAAGAGAAGAGAATGACTGAGTTTATGGTAAGTATAGTGGTTGAATTGGTTCTAATTTCCATGAAGGATGGAAGAGACTGTGTTGAGTGAACATGGTGGCTGGTTGACGACAAGAAAAAACTTAGGCAACCCTTTTCTTTTCTCTCATGATGATCTATTTTAATTTCTTTCTTTTTTCAGCTTTACTTTTTTGTCGAGTATATCTCTCTCCTAAATTCTTCTTCTTCTTCTTCCTTCTCTTTCTCTCTCACCTTTTTTTCTTTTTTCCCTAATTGTTTTCTCTCTTTCTTAATTTTTCATCCCTCTTTCCACGGTGGGGGCCAAGCCTATTTATACCCCTTTTCATTTTGTATTGCTTCTTCTCTTCTTTTCTCTTTTACCATCTTCTACTCTCCTTTTATTTTTGTTTTGTTTTATTATCTATTTATTTATATAATTATCCCTTTATCTCTTAGTTGCCTTGGACAAGGAAAATTTTATGTTTATTTTGATCCATCTCTCCTTCCATGATTATTGTCATACTCACTAATCTTTGTTTTTTTTTTTTTTTTTTTATTTGATATTATTTTATTTTTTATTTATTTATTGATTTTTAAAAATTTTGTTAACATGAATATGACAAGTAAAATAGTCAAAATTATGAAATGGCCACAAATTGACCAAATTCCATCGAAAATACATGTTTTGGAATTTATTTTCATTTTTTTAAATACATTAGAAAATGGAGGTAAAAAACAAGTTATGACATTTATATTTCATGTTAAAGAATTTTTGTTAGAAAATAATTTTCAATAAAGTTTTAACTCTAAAACCCCATTTTAAATTTGATATCAAATATTCCCATCAACCATAATCTTAAAACATATTTCTAACATTATCACCTTCACTTTCGTGCGTATTGTAGCTAAGACCATTTAATAGCTAAGACCATTTAATATTTATGATTAATCACTCAATATTATTGCTTTTTAAGTTTTTTTAATTAATAATATATTATTATATTTCTAAAATTAAGGTTGTATAATAATGTTTACTTCGTATTCTTTTGTTAGATAAATAGTTTTTATAAACAATAAATATTAAACATAAAACAGTCTTTAGTTTCTAAAAATCAAAAATCAAAAACAAGCAGAATCTTAATTTTTATATAACAAAAAACTGAAGTTGCAAGTTCCCTAAAGTCATCTTATATGATCTAACCTAGCATGCATGCCTATATATATATATATATATATATATATATATATATATTAATGAGAGGTTGAATGAAATGAATTTCGGGCTAAGGCCAGACTTCCCAAGCAACCTTCTTATCGACCAACAGCCGAGACATTTTTTTTTTATTTTTTGAGCTTTTGTGACTTTTGAAGAAGAATATTTTGGTAATAGATGACCATTTCATAAATAAAAGTAAAACAAGGGAGGGAGGGGGGCTTAGTTCTTCACATAAATAAATTATAGATAGTTGAGGCGTCTTAATCTTACACACACACACACACACACACACAAGTCTTTGCTATGACTAATCTTAACAAGCAAGTTATATTGTAAGTCTGGAAATGCCTTTCGTGTCTCGTAAATCCTCCGAGTCACAACAACGACAGCTATCTTGTCATTCGTTGCATTGGTCTAGATCTAATTAGCGCCAACGGTTTCACTTCTCTTTTTCAGTTTTACTCTTCGGCTTTGCTATGACTTCATCATAGCAGTTGGAGCATAAATGAGAGCAAATGATCCATCCTCTAACCTTTTCACCTCCAAAAAAAAAAAAAAAAAACAAGTTCTCTCGTTTAGTTTCTGATCTGATACATGCTTCTTTATTGTAATTTGTAGGTAAGATGAGTGTTATCCTTACCATGTATTTTACTTTTGAAAACCATTTGTTGTAAACAAGAATGTTTAGGTTTTCTTTCCTTGGCTTTAAATTATCACCACCTGGACCAAATTTAATTTCTTTTTTTTTATATAACTAAATTACTTAAATATATAAAAGCACCTATTAAAAGAATTTAAGTCGTATAGGGAAAATACTGTAACTTCAGTCACTATACTACCATTTACATTTCAAAATGGATTGGAGTAGTGAATTTATATATATATATATATATATATATATATATATATATATATATATATATATATCTAAACTTTTTTCATTTGATTGAATCATTTCATGGCCAATTGCTTCTAAATTATTAATAAAGAGCTAGATTAAAAGATAGAGGACCAAAGTGAAAAAAACAAGGAAAATAGATGGTTGTTTTAAAATTGGTGCAAAAATAAAGCTTGGTCCTTATACATTTCAAATGATCAGCTTTCAGTCCCTTTTGTTAAAAAAAAATATTTGTCAAAAACTTCATTTTCTACTCCCTAGTTTAAGAGAAAATAGAGAACATCGCTAAATCTAATGGTATAGAGAGAAAATATTGGTAGACGTCGATTTTGACCATAAACAAATTGATTTTTGTGTCAATGGGTTCCATTCGATGAGAGAAGTTCCAATAAGGTATTTGCTGGCCTTACCATCACCCAAGAGGGTAGATTTGAGCTCGGATGTTTTTTTAATTTGAGTTTATTTTGATTTTTCACTCTAAAACATTGATAAATAGCAACGAAAATACCGAAGAAAAATATTTTGTTGGTACTTTTCGACATAAATAACAAAAAAAAAATATGTTGTAATTGCTGATGGAAATTACCTCATAATTGTTTTCGTTGGTAATTTACAATAGAATAAAGAAAATAATAAAATAATAAAAACATGATCCAACCACAAAAAAGAGTATCCAATTTTGATTAAAATCCTGAGTCGATGGACGGGAAGCATATCTTGGGATGGAAAAAACCTGATTATGGGTCTAATCAAAAAGGGGCGGGGTGGGGCGGCGACGACCCAAGGAATTCCATTGGCAATTCTATCAAAAATATTACATGTTAGTATTTTCCAAAAGAAATGTCGACAAAATTCCATAAGAAAAATAAAAAATAAAAACTTAATAGCACTCCCCCTTCATTTTCTTCTACTTCTACCTTTCTAAAAAAATAGTAGCCCCATCCCCTATTTCCTCAAAAATTCAGCCACCATCCTCACAAATCTAACCACCCCCAAACCTTTAGCAAATTTATAAACAGTATTAGCATCCCTCTCTTGGTTCAATTTCTTGTGAGGTTTTGCTACACCAAGAAAGCAAATCTATCCATTCTTTTTGTAACCCATTTATGTTTTATGATAATTTATTGAATTGTTTTGTACTATTTGTAGCTTGGTTGTTGCATATTTAAGTGTTTTACGACTTTTTTCATAGAGAATTTTGTTGCATAAATGTATGATTTGTAGGATAGAGTTTCTTTAGGATTTGGAGGAAATTGATTGCATTTATCATTTTATGAGATTGAGTTTGATTTTATAATTTAGGTATGTTATAATTAAAAAAATAATAGGTTATTTTATGAGTACAAATTATGTTTTGTTAATTTTATTGTTAAGTTGAAAATTTATGGAAATCTAGAGAAATTGATATTTTTATGAAATTGATAATAATTAAAATGTATTAATTTAGGTTGAATAAGTTTGAATTGAACAAACGATGAATAATTAGTTGGTTATTGATTATTTGTTGTTAATGTTATTATTTAGTTCATATTTGACGCAAAATTGAATTTGTGTAAAAATGTTAATTAGTTATTGAATTGTGAATTCATTTTTAAAAAAAATTGAATTTTGAATTGATAGTTACATTACTAAAAAAATATTTCTTCATCAATATTCCATATAGGTTTTATAAGTAATAAATTATCATTCTTGGATGTCTCAAGATTCTTTCAAAGATTTGTATAGGAAAGATTATTATAAAGAGGTTGAGATTTTTATTATAAAGAGGTTGAGATTTTTATTAATTTGTACTTTCTAATTCGAAGAATATTAGTGGGGGTGAAATTAGATATCCATGTGTGAAGTGTAAGAATAAAAAGTTACATCATAAAGATGTTGTGATAATGAATCTACTTAAAAAAAGATTTATCAAGAAATACTTAAGTTTGTTTGCTCATAAAAAAACCTTATGTTCCTTATAAAACCATGTTAGAAATGATAGTTGGCTCAACTTCTAGTTCTAGCAACATAGAAGAGTTTGTGGATGATAATAGTCATCCTTAAAGGAGTATGGTTATAGATACAGTGAGAATGAATCAAGATTATTCAGGTGAAGGTGCACGTAACATCCATTTAGATGAAGAACCGAATATAGATGCAACTAGGTTTTTTAAGTTTTAGAAAGATTCTCATGAACCATTATTGAATGGGTTTACAACTCATTGTAAATTGTCGATCATTGCATAAGTGTTTACTATCAAGTTAGATTATAGTTTAAATGAGGTCAATTACAATAGGATCCTGGAATGGGTGAAAAACATGTTACTTGAAGGGAATAGTTAAAAGATAACTTTTATGCTTTAAAATCCATTATGAAACCTTTTGGCTTAAGATACTAGAAAATCAATGTGTCCAAACTTTTGCAAGTTATACAGTAGTGATTTGCAAATTTCACCGAGTGCAAAACCTATCAGCATGCTCAGTATAAACCAAATAGTGATAGAGAAAGGACACTTACATATAAGAAATTAAGATACTTCTCAATCATTCTTATGTCTCCAAAGACTGTTGAACATATGACATGACATCATTCACATGATGAGGTAGACAGATTCATGGTTCATCCTTCCAATGGTGAAGCTTGGAAGTAGTTTAATAAGGACCATCCTTAATTTTTAATGGAACCACGGAATGTATATCTTGCCTTGTGTATAAATGGATTTAATCTATTTATATCCTTTACTGCACTCAATTCTTATTTGTTAGTCATTCTAATAGTTTATAACTAGCCCTCAAGGATATGTTGAAGTCAAAATTCATGTTCTTATCTATGATCATACCTGGTCCTTATAATCCAGGTAGAAATATAGAAGTTTGTCTTCAATCATTGATTGATGATTTGAATAAGTTATGGTCAGTCGGGGCTCTGACTTGTGATGTCTTAAGAAAATAGAATCTTTAAATAAAGACAACTTTAATTTGGGTTATAAATGATTTTCTTGTGTATGAGATGGTTTTGGGTTGGAGTACATATGGAAAATTAGCTTGTCCATATTCCATAGATGATAATAAGGCATTTACCTTAATAAATGGTGGTAAAACTTCTTTTTCTTTCTTTCTATTAGAGGTTCTTGACAAGTCATCATCGATTTAGAAAAAATAAAAGACTTTTTAAAAGGTAAAACTAAAAGGGATGTTGCATTGTTGGTATTGTCGGGTGAAGAAGAGTACGATGAATTCTCTCAATACAAGGGCATTGTATTTATTTTTTATTCTGGTAAGTAAAAATGATTTGGTTTTGGTGTGACCCACAACTGGGTAAAGTAAAGTATTTTTTGAGAGATTTTTTATTGGAAAATTAATGTCATCCGTCATAATTTGGTTGTCATGCATATCGAAAAGAATATGTTTGATAATATTTTTAACACGGTCATGGATGTTAAAGGGAAAATAAAGGACAATATGAAAGCCAATATGGATCTATTTTCGTATCATGACTATGAGAATATGAAGTTGGTTAATGATGAGATTCGTGTTGCAAAACCCAAAGCCATATTTTTATCTATATGCTTCAAACATAGCTAAGTTGGTGAATTTAGGGGAATGCAAATTATATGAAATGAAAAGTCATGACTATCATGTGTCTATGCAAATACTCATTCCAATTACTTATAGGAATTTATTGTCAAAAGAGATATGTTATGCACTCATGGAGATTAGTAACTTTTTTAGAGATATTTGTTTGATAAAGTTGCATATCCAACACATGAAGCAACTTGAAAAAATATTATTGATATAATTTACAAACTTGAAATGATCTTCCCTCTCTTTTTCTTCGATTCAATTAAGCATCTACCTATTCATTTAATGTATAAGGTAAAAGTTAGAGGTCTTGTATATTATAGATAAATATATTCGAGAGGTTATAGATTACATGCATCCTTAGTAATTATCCTTTAGTTTTTTAAAACATTTAATTATTCATCTCCAATTACTTGCATGCAAATACTTATTTAACCTCAAGAAAAATATTAAAAACAAAGTGCATGCTAAGACTTTGATATACGAGGTTTATATTGTTGAAGAGATTTAAATATTTACCTCATAATATTTTGAGTGTCACTTGAGAACAAGAATCAAACTCATTCCAAAAAATAATGATGTTGGTGAGCTGCCTTCGAGTGAGAATTTGTTAATATTTTGGAACCTGAATGACCATTATTGAAGAATGCAGTGAGGATTAAATATTTGACAAACATCAAATTCAAATAAGTAAATAATTATGTGCTACTTAAATGTGATGAATTGACACCTTTTATTTAGTAAGTAAATTTCACAATTATATATTTTTAAATAACTTTCTCTTATAAAATAAATTCAATTAACTTCATTATCGGCAACATTATTAATTATTGTTATCTCAAAATTCAAATGTTAGTGAATATCAAATTTACCAATTACAAGATGAATAACAAGATGAATAATTTGTCTTATTGTTTAAAACACTCGTAAGTATTTACTAATTCGTAAATCCTAAGTTTATATATAGTTATGTTTTTTCTTCGACTATTAATGATTATTAACTTTAATCAGTTGTCCAACATGGAAGTGAATGCTAGTAGATTGAAATTTCTATCTTTAGGTCTTGAAAGAAAGATCAAGTATTATAATGAGTGTTTTATCAATGGATATATCTTTCATAATGAATAATATGGTGAAGTTATAAAGACCTATAATAGTGGGGGTTTTTGTATATAGTCAATATCAATAAGTTTGAAGTTGATTATTATAGCAAGTTACAAGAGGTTATTGAATTGTGATATTATAGGTTAGAAGATACAATTTTTTTATTCAAATGCTATTGATATAATACTGATAGAGAAATTAGAATAGATCCTCACCATGGTTTGGTTGTAATAATTAAAAGAGATTGATTTTGCAACATTAATGATATTTTTGTTTTTACAAAACAATGCCAACAAGTGTATTATACATACACTTCTTCATTTAGAAAGGATCATAATAGAGTTGATTATTTATCCATTGTGAAAACCAAATTTAGAAGTTGTGTCTAATTTGAAGTTGCTGAAGATGGTGATAATAAAGTAATTTAGAGTGTCCAATTTTTACCATATAATGATATCAAATGAAGGTGTTGGTGTAGAAGGCATAACAATTTTCACATTGGTTATGAAAATCTAGAGGAGGTGGAATTGGAATGCAAATCAAGAGGTTGGTTGGCTATAGAAAATGATGAGATTAGTAAACTAGTAAGCTCTAGAGATAGTATAGTGAGTTGATTTTTAAGAGATTGTATTTGAGTTTTATCGAGAGATGGTCTCACACTAGGATGTGTAGAATTGGACTCTAGAGATAAAACATTAGGCAATAAAATACTGGATACAACTGAATTAGATAAGGTGTAGAAGTTACCAGCAAATGAAGTATTACCTAGAGCTTGGAAGAATGGATCATTATCCTTCGCTAAAATGTGCTTTCATAAAAAAAAACATGGCATGAAATATATTTTTGATTTTGCAAGTCTAAGTAGCAATAACCAAGAAAAATGCATTGTTTACTTTTAAAGGCTAACTTATATAGTATAAGAAAAGAACAACGAAAGCAACCAAAATTTGGTAATGCAGAATAATCTGGAGGTTTAACATGTAGTATTTAAAGTAAAATAATTTTGAAGAACTTTGGTTAGTAATCTATTAGTGAGGTATATTGTCGTAAGAAAGGCATCTACCCAGTAACATTGTTTGAGATGAGATTGTGCTATTAATCTAGCTCTTGAATATGATGATGTTTATATTCAGAAACATTTTTTTATTGTGAAGTGTGGGGACAAGTTAAACAATGATATATCCAAGATTTTGAAAGATACTCATTGAGTTGTTTTGATAAAAAAAAAAATCCTCTCTATTACCAGTCTGAAATTGTTTAATGGAGCATGAAAACATATTTTCAGCATGAGCTTTAAACTTTAGAAAAGTAGGAAAGACATTTGATTTATTATGCAATGGATACAACTTTGAAAATCATGAGAAATCATCAACAAATAGAACATAATATCGACAACCACTAACATAAACAAAACATGAAATCCATAGGTTATAGTGTATTAAAATCAAAGGATTTATAGACTATCTAATAGAGTTACTAAAAGGCAATTTTTTACTTTTGCCAAGAGGATAATAGGAATAAAAAAAGGTTTATTTTCATTTGATAATGGAGAAGTGGAATGTGAACATGGAAGAAGCTAGAAAACAACTTAGGAAGGGTGCCCAAACTAACTATGCCACTACACATTAGATGTTTTCCACCAATAGTTGCTGCAAGACCATGCAATTTGTGAGAAAGACTAGGTATGTGCTGAAGTAGTATTTGATCTGCCCTTGTAGTATTCAATTTGTTTGATTCTGCTTCATAGTAAAAATCAAAATTAGTTAATATAAAGCAACAATTGTTATCTAAATAAACTTTATTGATAGAGAGTAAGTTTGTAAAAGCATGAGGACAATAAAGAATATTGGATTTGTGAAAGTTAGATTAGTCAATTTACAAAGATGTAGATCTAGTACTTTTAATAAGCAAACTTATATCATTCCCCATAGTGATAGTTTCTCCTATATTAAAAGACAATGAATGAGTGAGATTTTAAACATATGATGTATTGTGGGCATCGACACCACTATCTACATACCACATTTAATGTTCAAACTATGTATTAGATTTAACCACCATTACTGCAAAAATTGTTGGTGAATGATGACCCTGATAAGAAAAGTCAAATTTATGATAGCAGTCTATAGCAGTATAACATACTCTATCAAATATTTTATAGACAAGTCGAGTACCAATGAAGTGTTGAAGTGACGTTGGTTGCATGGATGTAAAATTAGTAGAAAAACTAGGAATGAGCATATGTTTTGGAGAATGAGTAGATGGTTGAGCAACAGTAGGAACTAGATTTCTTTTCTTGTGTCTAAAGGAAGACTTTTTATAAGCAGAAAATGCAAAAGTGGTATTAGAGACCATTGTGTTATGCTAACTGTCAAGAAAAGATTCATGACTTAATAACATTAAAATATTCAATAGTAAAGTCTTTATCCCTAGAAGCAAAATTATAGAATTTAATAAAAGGTTATACTCCTGATCAAACCACCATGAAAACAAGATATTAAATCTTGATCATCAATATGTTTCTGCAGCAGCTAGTTGATCAACAATGGCTTTTACACTTTCTAAATAAGCAGAACAAGTATTATACCTTTGAGTGATGGTTTGCAATTGATGCTTCATGTGAGCAATGCGAGAACAAGACTAGCTAGAAACCATGTTTTAATAGTAATCTATATTTGTTTAAAAGTGTTTAAACCATACACAGAAGCCACAAGATTTGTACCGATAGATAATAAGATAATTCCCAACAAAGCTTGATATTTATTATATTAGTTTGTATAAGAAAGATTGGGAGAATTATCAGGGTTAAATCTCTTTGGAATTGGTTCAAATCCTTCCATGAATCCTAAGAGATCATTGCTATTAAGGAATGACAAAAAATGTGATTGCCATCCTAGTTAATTTGGGCCATTAAATTTAAAAGATGTCGGTACAGAGAAATGATTCATAGAGTTATACGAAAGATTGAGTGGATGAGGCTGACAACATTATTAAACGAATATCAAGATGAAATGATGTTGAAGTGTGTATAAAAAAAAATTGTAGTGTTAGCTTTGAAAGGCTCTCATACCATGAAAGAGTAAAAGAAGAAAAAGGTTTTGCCAACATAACTAGTTCTATTGAAATTATCATAATATATAGATGTAATGTAACAAGATAATAGGATTACAAAGAGTGAAAAACTTGAAAGTTAGCATAATGGATTTACACAATTGAATTTGGATTTACACAATTAAAACTAATATATTGTTGAGTATTTATAGAAGAATAAATAGTTTGTTTTGTAATGAATTGCAAGTCAAGAAATAGAAACACTACTATAGTAGAGTTTCAAAATTTATAGTGCCTCGTGTTAGAAAAATTATGAAAGAAAATGTCCTTATGAAAGAAAATAATTAAATTAAAAAAGTTTTAAAATAGAAAAGAATATTAAAAACAAAAACGCAAAGAAAAATTGCTTGAAATTAAATAATGAAACTAATATTATTCATATACATTTCGGTCAAACCGTTACACTTTGTTATGGTTCTCTTAATTTTATAATATCTCAAGGAATTATTGCAATTTATTCATTTTAGAAAGCCATTTTATTTGATTTTAAAACATTTGACAATTTGTTGTTATTTATTTTTCTTAAAATAAAAACAAGTTTTTTTGTTTTAAAATGTTTAAGAATAAAAGAAGAAAAACAATTGATATAAAACTATAGTTAAGTATATAACATCCTATTGATTCACTATGTCAATTGTTAGTTTAATATGTCTTATAGTCAATCGGTTAGTTACATGTGATATTATTATATTCATGTAAATACATATTTATTATTAATAAAATCTTAATTTATCTTTAATATTTATATAATATTATATTAATGAATCTAATATTTGATTTATGAATTTGGAGTAAAGATAAAGTTCATAGGACAAAAATATTTTGCAAAGAAAATTATAAAGTTGTTATAATTATGAGATTTCTATTATATCAAAGTATTGTTTCTAAAATGTTCATGGTCGATGCTCTCTTAAATACTGGATATTTATTAGAGTTGTAGAGACTGATGCATATTATGTTCTTTTTTTTTAAGAAAGGAAGCAACTATTTTCATAAGTTAAGGTATAAAGGATACCTAGAACTAATATGTAGGTGCTTGTCATAGATATGTACAATAAAGTGACCCACATGAAAATTTATATGGAGAGACAATCTGTGTCTATGAAAAGGCTCACGTGATGATTGCGTAAATAATCTTTAGATTTGAGATCACTAAATTATGTTATATAAAGAATATTATGCTTTGATCCTGTTATATATTATCTTAATCGAGGTAATGAAGGGGTAGATATTGGATATAAAATAAACTATATGAAGGTACTTGAGTGATTAAGAGAGGATTCATCACCCTAAATGAATTAGGAAAAATATTTCATTTATTCTCAAATAGTATTGACTGAGAAATCCTTGGCCAATGTGTAATGAAATTTGAAAAGAGTTTCAAATCTTATTCAAATGATTAATGACTATTATGTAGAGAACAAATATGATTTAACATGGTAGACATATTTCATTATTTAATGTTAAATTATAACATTATTGATGAAATGATATTAATTACATTGAGAAACTAGTCATTAAAAAGTTAAGTCAAACCACTAATGACTTATCTAATATTTGAGAGATTATGACACATTGCTAGACTATGCACCTGATCTTCAAATATAAACTAATCAATTGTTGTATTGATAATAAATCAAATTGTTTAATTTATTTAATTATAATTATAATTTATATTTGAACCAACATATTAGGAACCTAATGAGTCACATGAATTAAAACCATTAGTCAAGAAATTAATTTGGGATGATTTAATTACGTATGACTGATTAAAATATATTTTAAAAATTAAGGACTAGAAAATAGTTAATACATGGATTATATTTCTAGATCTAAAAAAATCAAGTAAAGAATTGATTGAGTTAATTACTAAAATTATCCTGAATTACTATATGGATATTATTTAAGGAACAAATTGATATTTTCCCAATTTATAAAGTTTTTTTTTTTATATTTCCTTATAAATAGTAAGCTATGCTTTTTATTTTTAAGTTGTTGTCTATTAGATGAAAATACAATGTAAGTCACATAATAGAGAGTTGACACTCTAAGCATACTAATCATTTTCTTCTAAATAAGAATTTAAGAGATTTATCACTAATGGTTCATGTAAATTACCGTTGAATGTTAGACAATTAGACGTCTTGTGGTTTACAACAACCTAACCTTTAAAGAATTATTCAAAGCTAAAAAAATTAAATTTTTAAGTAATAAATATTTAAATAATTTTAGATCTGTCTAACGGGATCCTATAAACTCTCGAATAATAATTTTTTTTATTATTTCTGCTAGATGTATAATATTCAAGAACTCAACATCAATTAACATAATTTGTTGGTTTTATGAGAAACTTAATTTCAATATGTTTTTTTTTTAATATATAAAAGGAGAGAGATATGCTCTAGAAATTAAAGCTTACAAAATCATAAAGTAACAACTCCACAAATATCACATACCAAAACTTCAAAAGGTGCCTCAAAATATCAATAGAT
>Ga0325403_1000724_pt1 | contig 24890 bp, 9 predicted proteins | sample PopdelMetagenome_19_FD_205665 | JGI IMG/M metagenome (GOLD analysis project Ga0325403, IMG submission 205665) | Populus deltoides microbial communities from Bellville, Georgia, United States - Xylem-PdKOR-R4 | ecosystem: Host-associated > Plants > Phyllosphere > Stem > Wood/Secondary xylem... | reverse complement strand
GACAATGGTATTTTTTAATTAAAATAATAATTGTATATGATATTATGTTTCTATCTATCTTATAAATTTACTTAAATAAATTATTATTTATTAGAATTTTACACAAGGAGGTTTGGTAATTATCCTCTCTTTTTTTTTTTTCGTTCTTTAATTAATGCATGCCTCATTGTTGTATATCCATGCGCCAAGACGAGAGGGGGAAATTAACCTCAACAAGGAACCAACATCAAACGAGCTAGATCAAATTTATATAGACTAGAAAGGCATAATCAGTACAGAAACAAGACCCCCCAAAACTTTGGAACCAGAAAAAATCAACCAGAATTGACAACATAGAAAATCTAAAATCCATCTTCAAAACCATAAAGTGAATATACAGTCTTTGAAAGCATATAATTTAGACTCATATATAGTTCAAATTATATAAATAAATCCGTTTGTTAGAGAATAACATAAATCATATTTTGGGATCTTATCTAGTAAGTTAAGTTATTGGGTTGAGTTAATTCTTTGACATGATATCAAAACCTTGATAACCAAGTGATCACGAGTCCGAATTTCACCATCTTCATTTATATGATAAAAAATATTAAGCACAAGATAATATGAGTCTGTGCAAATTTCAAAACCTAAAAGACTTTCACTTAAGGGGGTGTGTTAGAGAATAATATAAATCATATCTTAGGACCTTACCTAACAGATTAACCTATTGAGTTGAGATGGTTCTTTGACACCGTCATACTTGAACCAATTTTCTATTTAGTTAATTTATTAGGTTGAGATGGTTCTTTGACACCGTCATACTTGAACCGATTTTTGTTTAGCTATTAAGGTTAGATTTTCGATCAAGTTATGATAATTAAATATGTTCTCATTAATTTCCTAGTTTGATACAAAATCTGGTTGAAGGATATGCTTGGTTGTGCAAAAAAATAAAAAAAGTCTTGACACTTCCATATCCCATCAAAATGACAAAAATATATAATATATGCCAGGATTCCATGCCAAAAATTAATAAACATAAAAAACAAATTTCAATTGTCTTTATTGAATCAATTTCAAAAATGCAAGTCAAAAAATGAATTATAGACGTATGTATAACAAGAGTTGAAAAAAAAATTATTAAAAAACAAGATGATAAATATTAACTTGATGAAATAAATAAGATCCAATGATCTTTTTAAAAAGAATTCAGAACAAAATTAATTAGGATATCTTCGGATTCTAAAAATGAACTTAATGGTAGTTTTATAAAAAATAATAATTAAAAAGTCGTATCCCTCAATTTAATTTCAAAAAATAGTTCAACTTAACCTTTCCTTTTATTGCTCTTGTCTTGCATTATTGACTAGTAAAAGTGTGTGTGTGTGTGTAATGGTTAGACAGATGCTGAGAGATCTTTGACTATAACATTTGATGCGGGTAGATTTAGATTTAAATTTATTAATAGGTTGTTTGATAGATGGTTGCGGTTGCTTTTTAAAGTATTTTTTGTATTGAAATATATAAAATAATAAGTTTTTTTTTATTTTTAAAAAATTACTTTTAAGATCAGCGCATCAAAACAATCCAAAATACATAAAAAAAAATAATTTTTAACAAAAACAAATTTAAAATTTTTTGAGAACGCGGTTTATACGGCATTCCCAAACAGTGATGCGAGTAGATCTGAGCGAAGATATATTTAATTATAACTTAGTATTTTTTTATTTATAAGAAAAAGTAATAATTTAAATTCAATTGAAACAAAATTATTTTCTAATATAATTTTTTTATTAAACATTTTTTCTATGCAAAATAATATAGTTTTTCTACTATATTTTTTATTTAATAAAAAATAAAATTAATTAGAATAAATATTAAAAACATTAGACAATTTGAAATAAAGATAAAAAAATAATATCTTTCTAATTAAAACTCATCTATTTTATTAATGAGCTTCTTCATCTTTTTTGTCCTTTTTGTTTTAGCATAATATTTTATTTAAAATAATAGCTTGCAACAATCATAAAAGCAAGTTCTAACAAAATAAACTTTGTTATAATAATTTTGATTAAAATGTATCCAAAATTTTATGAATAATACACCGATTGCATGTTGTTATGGAAGAAATTTGTAAAATATATTTTTTTATTTAATTATATGATAATAAAAATAAATAAATAGAAGAAAGATAATGAATAAATTTTAACAAAAAATAAAGGGATGTACAAAAAAAAACTTACTAATAGTAAAAAAGAAAGTTATAATAAAATAAAAGACATTTAATAAAATAATATCCTAGATATATTCTTAATTTATTTATTTTGATAAATCTTAACTAAATTTAAAGAAAAAACAAAAGTCATGCACTAGGGGTGAGCAAAAAAACCAAGAAAACTGAAAAAAAAAATAACCGAAAAAACCAAACCGTGAAAAAAACCAATTAAAATTTTGAAAAAACCGACCAGTTCGGTTCGGTTTCGGTTTTATAAGTATAAAACTGAAAAGACCAAACCGAACCGAACAGAACCTAAACAAAAAAAACAGAAAAAAATCGAGACAAATCAAGCTAAAACGAAAAAACTTTAAAACAAAGTTGCTAGAAAGTTGTTTGCTTCAATTTGGATTCCGAGTTGCAGATAAAAACACTATATTTGTCGAAAATATACATGCCAGCGGAGAATTTCGAGCAAGAATTTTCACAGCTGATGCAGGAGATCTTTTTAAAAAAAATATATAATTCTCTTAATTAATTTTATTTTTTTCTACTTTTATTTTATATTTTGTATTACTATATGCTTTTTTATTTTTTTCTCATTTAAAAAAAATAGTTTTCTTATTTTATTTTTATATTCGGTATTATTAGGGTTCTCTAGACTTTTCTTTATATATATATATATATATATATATATATATATATATATATAAAAGAAGCTGTCGATAAATAAAATTAATTATTTTAAGAGTTTCTTTTATAATTATAGTATTGCTTGTACAAACAATGTTATCCTTTGCTCTCATCTACATAAGGAAAAAAAACCTAACTTACCAAAATACTTAATTTTATTTAAGACCATGAACATCATAGGGAGACTTTCAAAAATACATATATATTCATGTCTTTACTTGCCCAAAGGTTATTACAACTCTTATGCTTATATATTAAAAAAACTAGAAAAATCCTAATGATATTGAATATAAAAAATAAAATAAGAAAACAATTATCTTAAAATGAAAAAAACTATAAAATCATAATAATAGAAAATAGAAAAATTAAAATTAATTAAGAAAAGTATTTATTTTATCAAAAATTCTCCTACAAACTGATGTAAATGGGAGCAATGAATAATGTGGTTTGTTATAAATGAAAACTATTAAAGACCAAGAATACCATAATTATTTAGTGGGAGAATCTCAAAATAATTAATTTTATTTATCCATGTCTTCACTTGTCAAAAAGCTATTATACCCTTTATATATATAAAAAAAACTAGAAAAACCCTTGTAGTAATAAATATAAAAAATAAAATAGAAAATTATTCCCTTCAAATGAAAAAAAAACTAGAAAACTATAATAGTACAAAATATAAAAAAACATTTAAATTAATTATGAAAAATATTTATTTTAAAAAAACCTTTTCCATACTAACACAAATGAGAGTGAATGATAATAGAGTTTTTTTTATAATTCAAAACCCTTGAAAGCCAAGAAAATATAATTGTAAAAAGACTCGAAATACTAGTTTATTTATCCTTATCTTCACTTTTCAAAAAAATTATTATAATTTTTTATATTTTTTAAAAATAAAAACTCCTAGTAGTATTGAATAAAAAATAAATTAGAAAAATTATTCTCTTAAATAGAAAAACATAGTAATACAGAATAAAAAAACTCAAAGGAAATTTGGTAACCTAATAGCATTAATCATGTAATCATGTGGGGAGCCGAAGACAAAAGAGACTTGTGCCTGGTTCAGCCCATGTTACGAGGTATGCCCTGAAATCCAAAGCATTAAATTTAGCAACCACACATCCATTTTTTAGTTTAGAGGATACAGTTCATGGGAGACTGTTAATAATGTTAGAAGTCCCAGTCATACATATGTTGTAGAACTCGATCCCACATGCCGCGTATCTATAGATAGCATCATGCATGCCCTATCAACAATAATGCAAGTTGAGAGTTGATTTTTCTTTCAGAAAACAGCTGCAACTTGCTGATCATGAGTCAACGCAGTAGATAAATAGCAATGGAAGTACTCGTGATTTCTCCTTCATGAAGCAATGCTTGGTCTCGAAATGTAGAGCTGGACTCTCTGTAGTTGCACTCCATTATTGACTTGAGTTGAAGTAAATAAATAGTCAAATTGAAGTGACAAACTCATTAGTTTCGAGTGAAAAACTGCTGAAGCCATGTCGAACTCTAGGCTGGATACGTACTAACTAAAAACCAGCTGGGCAGAAAACTATTAATCATCCACCGGCATTTTCTTAATTTCCAGGACAGGGAAGGTGGCCTTGAAATGGTCTCACTTCACGATATTCAATCTGTACACTATATCTAAAAAATGGATGGGATCATATAGAGAAAATCTTTGGAAGTAACTAGTTACTTCGTGTTTAATAACCATATTCTTGAGTCTACTGCCTTGATGAAGAAGATCCACGGGGTTTTATTTAAAAAAAGGATATATTAAATTCCCATTCCCTTAATGCTACCAGAACTGAAATTTGATTTTACAGTGATATCCATAATTACCCTGTGATTTCATCATCCAAGTGAGTGTTACTTATTAATATTATTGGGTTGTTAACTAGCTCATTTTGTGATTTATATTTTCAAGACAGCCACATAAATAGATGTATTGCAACGATTTTCCTGTAATGGCTCTGAGTAAAATCAATAAGCAGCTGCAGATTAGCTCTATAAAAAATAGGCCAACATGATGATCTTCCCACACGATATATAATAATTGATATCAAGAAAGAGCCAGAGGGTGTTGGAAGAAAAGTAGCTGTGGTATAAGATCAACACAACAATGCAAGGTTAAAAACTCAAAAATAAAAAGAAGATTGAAAGGAAGATATATTTTTATTAAGTGTTTCTCTCTAAAATCTCTTAGTTATTCTCTATATTTTATGCGTGTTAATAATGTTGAATTACAAGCTTTTTATAAGCATAAAGTCCTAGACAATTAATACAAATAAATCTTAATCTAAACAAAAATTGTATTCTGCCAACTAAACCGGTCGACCATTTCTGATGTTAAAGTAATTCAGATCAAACATAAAAGGAGGCTAGAATTCACAATAATCTGTTTATTATGAGTATTTAAGTTAACCTAAATACAAAGGAATTATATATATGTTAAACTGAAAATATTATTCTATCCTTAATAAATAAGACTAGATAAATATTATTTAACATCTGAATTTTTTAGAATCTGAAATCTAATTTACTTTCAACATCCCCCTAAACTTGATTTCTCCATAACTCCCAACACATCTCTTATTTTGATAAAAACATCATATTTGAGCGGCTTTATGAATATATATGTGACTTTGTCTTGTGTCTTTACATACTTGACTTCAACTTTCTTGTTTGCAATGCAATCTCATAAGCAATGAAATCTTGTGTCAATATACTTACTATCATAAAATATTGGATTCTTTGCTAATGCAATGATTGATGAGTTGTTCACATATATTTCAATATCCTTCTCTTGTGGCATTCACAATTCCTTCAATAATCTCTTTAACCATATGGAATAACAAACACATGATGTAGTAGCTATATATTCAGCTTCACATGTTGACAAAGTGACTATAGATTGCTTTTTTGAACCCCATGTAAATGTTGTGTCTTTCATATAGAAAACAAAACTCGTAGTGCACTTTCTATCATCCATATCTCCAGCACAATCACTATCACTGTAACCCACAAGTTCAAAGTTATTAGAATAACCATAGAATAAGCCAAAATCAACAATACCTTTGATATACCAAAGAATTCACTTCAAAGCTTTGAAGTGTGTCATAGTAAGTGTCTTCATAAACCTACTCACAAGTCTCACTCTAAAAAGAATATTTAGATGAGTGCATGTCAAATACTCAAAAGTCCAACTAAGCTTTTGAATGTTATAGAGTTTATCCTCTCCCCTTCATCATTCTTTGACATCTTCATTTCACACTCAACTCGAGTGTTCACTTTTGCACAATCCTCCATCTTGAACTTCTTGAGAACCTTTCTTGCAAACTTCTCTTGATTCATAAAGATTCCATCTTCTCCTTGTTTGATCTCAATCCTTAAGTATTAGGACATAAGATCAATATTTTTCATCTCAAACTCCCTGGTCATTGCTTGCTTGAAGTCTTCAAACATCTTTGGATTATTTCCTGTAAAGATTAAGTCATCCACATGCAAACATACAATAAGAGTATCTCTACTTTCTTTGATCTTTACATAGATAATATATTAATGGAGGCATTTAACAAATCTATTTTCTAAGAAATGGCCATCAATATGACTATACCAAGCCCTTGAGACTTACTTCAATCCATACAAGACTTTATTCAACTTTAAAATCTTGTATCCATATTCCTTTACTTCATAAACCATATGTAGTTCAATGTAGACTTCCTCCATAAAAAAATAATTAAAAAAGATTGATTTGACATCAATTTAATAGATTCTCCATCTATGTTGAGAAGCGGTAGCAATGATTAATTGAATGGTCTCCAATCTAGCAACGGGAGCAAAAACCTCATCGTAGTCAATCTCATGCTTTTGACTATAGCCTTTTGCTACTAACCTTACCTTGTATCTCTCCACCTTTTCTTTGGCATTCTTCTTTTCTTTGTAGATCCACTTGACACCTATTGGTTTTTTTCCATTTGGTCTAAGAATCAATATTCATATATCGTTTTCTCAATTGATGCAATCTTCTCATCTATAGCAATTATCCATTATACGTCCTTTATTGTTGTTTCAAACACTATAAGATCACATGTAGCTAGGTAACAATATAATGTTACATCTTCATTAGGATTAGTAACCTTATATAAGTCATCAAGACTCCTCATCTTTCTTGGTGGACTTGGTGGAGTGCCACTATTTGAGCTTCTACCAGAAAAAGATGAAGGAGAATGCGAAGGATAAGTTGAGCTCATTGGTGTAGATGAAGGTGTAACTATATTTCCTTCTTTTTATCAAGAACTGGTAGAAAGTCATATTTTTCACCATCATTTTCCTTTCAATTTCATGCTCCTTCATTAAACTCGATATCTCTACTAATCACTATCTTTCCTTTATTAGAGTTGTAAAACTTGTATCCTTTAGACTTTTGATCTTAGCTCACAAATATCATCTTTTTGCTCTTGTCAACTAGCTTGATCATCTATATGCATATAACCAATGCTCCCATAAACTTTCAAATGAGAAACAATTGGCTTTCTTCTACTTCATGCTTCTTGTGGGGTCATGTTATTCAAACATTTGGTATGACATCTATTTGACAAGTAAATAGCACAATCTATAGCTTCAATCCAAAACTCTTTAGGCATCTTCTTGGTTTTGAGTATGCTTCTTGCCATGTTGAGGATGCTTATATTATTTCTCTCTACCATGCCATTTTGTTGTGGGAATCTAGGTACTGTTAGGAGTCTCTTTATACCATAATCTTCATAAAAATCATTAAAATTATTGGAACAAAATTCACCTCCTATCCGTCCTATGTTATTTTATAGAATAACCATTTTCTTTTTCAACTAATGCCTTAAACTTCTTAAAGTAACTACATACATTAGATTTTTCATTTAAGAAGTATACCCAAGTTTTTCTACTATAATCATTAATAAAAAGTAAAAAATATAGATTTTTACCAAACAAACATGGTTTGATAGGACTCCAAACATCGACATGTATTTCTTAAAGGGGTTGACTTACTCTTAATGTAGACTCTTTCGGAAAGCTCTTGTGAAATTGTTTGTCCACTAAACATCCTTCACATAACTGATTTGGATGCATAATTAATGACAGACCTTTTAACATCTCATTTGTGACATCATCTTCAAGGTATCAAAGTTTTTATGCCCAAGTCTCATGTGCCAAAACCAAGTCTCATCCTTCACATATGCATTTAGGCACATTTGTCTTTATGTTTAGTAAGAACACTATTTTTTTTTTATCATGACTACCTTTGTAATCATAGCTTCTTTAGTGTCAAGTAATGTTAAAGTACGATCTTTCATCTTAATCTCATATTCTCCAACAATTTTCCTAAGCTCAATATGTTGTTTTTTTACCGTTGGTATATAATAGACATTGCCAATAAATTGATGACTTTCATCTTTCAATTTAATCAAAATCGTACCTTTTCCTTTGATGGCAACCTTTGAATGATCCGTAAAGGTGATATTAGCTCTAATTGCTTTATCAAGCTTCATGAACTTGTCTTTTTCTCCACGCATACAGTTGCTGGCTACATTGTCTAGGTTCCACATGTTCTCTTTATCTTGTATTCTCTCATTATGCACTAGTAGTAAGGTGGCTTCCTTCTTTTATTCCATCACAAGATTTGCATTTTCCTCAACCCTCTTGGTTAGACTCTAGCAATTATAATGACCTGCCTTTTGATAATTATAGCATTTAACTTTTGATTTGTAAAACCTGGTTCTCGAATTTCCACTATCAATGTAATCGGTCAACCGATTTGCTTCATGTGGTTGACTGGTTGACCTATTGAGGTTGCCTCAACCTCCTCTTCTAAATCTATATCATCCTCCTTTTTCTCTGCTTTATCCTCGTCCTCTACCCCCTTGGCAATATCCAGAACTATCTTGCTTTTAAAAAAATATACTTGTGCACCGACAACCTTTTGAATCTCTTTGATTATTTCATCATGGGCTTGCAATTTCCCATGAAACCTTGTATTGAAAAAAATCCATATTTTATGATTTCTCTATTATGACCACCACATAATAGAACTTCTTTTGCAGCGAGCGTTGGATATTCTTTGCCACACGTTTCTCTTCCATCTTCTCTTCATATCTCTTCATTTGATTGTATATAGCTAATACTCTTGTAAAGTATTCTGAAATGTTCTTCGATTCAAGCATATGTAACTTTTCAAAGTCATCACGTAGCTTTTGTAGACATACTTTTCTCATATTGCTAACCTTTTGGTTTGATTCTTGCAAAACTTCTCATGCTTGCTTGGCGGTGGTTGCGTTGACCACTATCTAAAAAGTGGTATCATCTAGACATTGGTGGATGATTGTTAGTGCTTGTTAATCTTTCTTTCATGCCTTTTGCACGGCCTCCCTTTGAGTTGAAGTCAACATTGCTCCAATTATAGGCTTTTCAAAGCCTTTTTCAATCATCTCTCATATATCTTGAGAACTTAGTTAAGATTTTACTCGAATACATCAAGTTTCATAGTTGTCTTTTGTCAACCTATAATATTGAAGTGGGAAGTTTAGATTGACCATGTCAAATAATCACACCTAAGTTGTAATACCACTTATTGGAAGAAAAGTTGTGGTATAAGATCAACACAACAATGTAAGGTCAAGAACTCAAAAATAAGAAAAAGATTGAGAGTAAGGTATACTTTTATTAAGCGTTTCTCTCCAAACTTTCTTAGTTATTTTCTCTATTTTATGTTTATTAATAATGTTGAATTATAAGCCTTTTTTATAATCATAAAGTCCTAGACAATTAAAGAATTAAACTAATACAAGAAAATTCTAATATGAACATGAATTATATTCTATCAACTAAGTCGGTAGATTATTTCTGAATTTTTTAGAATTCCAGATCCAGTTTACTTTCAACAAAGGGTAAATGAGAAAGAAGAAATGAAAAAGAAGATCAAATATGAAACGGTTAATTTACTAACAATAGCAAAATATTCAAGGACGTTAATTACAAGGAAACTTCAAGTTATTATAATTAAATGGGGAAAAGAGAGATTAAAAAGAATCCACTTCTGCACATATATTTATTTAATTTTCTTTAAGTTATGATAGGTCTAGGAACTTCATCAAGAAACACCACCCCTGCCCCGAAGGCAAAGGCGAAACTGGATGATATATACAAAACCCTGCAGCCGATTGCCAACCAAGATAAGCAAGCACTATAGCAAGAGTTTAGCAAAATACTAATTGTTTATTTATAACGACAGTGATTTTGTTGCCGATTGTAATTAAGGCTATTTGACATAAATGATTATATATGATTATTACCAAAGTCCACCACCGACTGTAATATTAATTACTGGCCGGTAGCAATGGTGTTCAGTCAACGGTTTGATACATTTCACAAGAAATACCGAGCTTGCAGAGTGAAATGCAGCTGTCTCCGCCGTCCTTTGCCATGCACATCCGCGTGACATTAATGCAACCAACAACTTCTTCAACTGTAAAAGCGACGACAAGAGCCCACTAGTCTATCACTCTTTTTTAATTTATTTGTTTTTTTTTTTTATCTCTTGACTCTGTCCCCTTCGTGATCACTCCATCTATATATAGTTGCATAGCTTGCATTGAAATTCCTCACACATACCTCCTCCACAGAACATTTCAAGCACCTCACGCCCTTCCTTACCTTTTACTGATCATTCCTTGCATTAAACTTTTTGATTAATTAATGGAGGCAGTGCAGAAGAAATGGTGGGTGGTGTGTGTGGTTTTTTTAGTCTTGCTTTCAGTAAAATATGGGGCTAGAGCGCAACGAGTTCCTTGCTACTTCATTTTCGGGGATTCTTTGGTCGATAATGGCAATAATAATCAACTTTCATCTTTGGCTAAAGCTAATTATATGCCTTATGGGATTGACTTCCCTCGTGGACCTACCGGAAGGTTTTCCAATGGTAGAACAACAGTTGACGTTATTGGTAAGTCCCAGCTCTCACTCCCTCTCACTACATGCTACTCTTACTTCCCATTCATGCAACTAACAGATGCTGCTACTTTTCTAACAGCTGAACAATTGGGTTTCCGCAACTACATTCCACCTTATGCTACAGCAAGGGGCCGAGACATACTCGGGGGAGTGAATTATGCATCAGCAGCAGCTGGAATTAGAGAGGAAACAGGCCGACAACTGGTAATTATTAATAAACTACTAATTAGATAGCATTAAAATGTCCTTATAGTTCAATTGTCACATGCATGATTTTGCCAATTTTTCCCTTTTCTTTTTCAGGGAGATCGAATCAGTTTTAGCGGACAAGTACGAAACTACCAAAATACTGTCTCACAAATTGTGAACATACTGGGTGATAAGAACACGACAGCAAATTATCTTAGCAAGTGCATATTATCGATTGCACTAGGCAGCAATGACTACCTTAACAATTATTTCATGCCTCAGCTTTACTCATCTAGCCAGCAATATACACCAGAGCAATATGCCAACGTTCTTATCCAACAATATACTCAACAATTAAGGGTCAGCTTATCTATCTATATTCATAGTTAATGATATTTGATGGGGTGTCATTTCAAGAAACCAAGAGCTATTTTTTTATTTTAATTTTTTTAATTTGGTGCAGATTTTGTACAACAATGGAGCCAGGAAGTTTGCCTTGATTGGACTGGGTCAGATTGGCTGCAGCCCAAGTGAACTGGCCCAAAATAGTCCTGATGGGAGAACATGTGTTCAGAGAATTAATTCTGCCAACCAGATTTTCAATGACAAGCTCAGATCTCTTGTTGCTCAATTCAACGGAAATACTCCTGATGCAAGATTTATCTACATCAATGCTTATGGAATTTTCCAGGATTTAATAACCAGACCTGCTGCTTTTGGTAAATATCCAGTAAACCCTTTTAACGCATTATCACTCTTAGCAGTCCTTTATGGCTGCCTGCTTGGTACTCCTAGCGAATCAATTTATTATTAAACTGCTTCGAAGACACCCTGCTCATGAAATTCTTAAAATAAAAATTACTTAAACTACGTGCAAGGCATACGTTAGTTGCTAATAACACTTTGTTGGTTCAATGTGCTCTGCCTTGGTTAATTTCAGGCTTTACGAACACAAACACTGGATGCTGCGGTGTTGGAAGGAATAATGGACAGATTACATGTCTACCTTTACAAGCTCCTTGCCGGAACAGAAACCAATACGTGTTTTGGGATGCGTTTCACCCGACTGAGGCTGTAAACGTAATTATTGGAAGGAGATCTTACAGTGCACAATCGGCATCCGATGCTTACCCTTACGATATCCGCCAGCTGGCTCAGCAATGAAGACGAAGCTGATGGTTGTGGTGAGATGATCAGTTAAAGATCATATCCCGGAGAATTTTACTTTCTGTTTACTATATAATGTTTGTCGCTTTTAATGTTGTAGTCCATTGTTCTATATATGGGCAGTACTTCAGTGTAAACAAGTTAAGATTTCGAGTCTTGTCTATGTACTGAATTTAGTGCATTCCTACAAACTAGTAAGGAGTATTAGATTCTGAAACCATTTAATTAGTAGAATTTTGATATCAAAACCTTGATAATTAAACGGTCATGAGTTTGAATCTTATCATGCTCATTTATCTTATTAAAAAAATTTAATACAAAATAATATGAGTTTATATAATTTTCAAAGCTCAAATAATAAGATTTGACACTATCATACTTGAATCAATTTTCTATTTAGCTATTAGGGTTAGACTTTCGATAAAGCTATGAGAAATATGTTCTCATTAATTTCCTGGTTTGATACAAAATATGGTTGAAGGATGTGCTTGGTTGTCCCCAAAAAAAAAAAAAAAAAGAGAGAGTCTTTGACACTTCCATATCCCATAAAAATGACAAAAAGATATAATATAGGCCAGGAGTCGGTGCCAAAAAGAAACATATAAAAAACAAATTCAATTGTCTTTATTGAATCAATTTCCAAAATGCAAGTCAAAAAATGAATTATAGACGTATGTATAACAAGAGTTGAAAAAAATATTAAAATACAAGAAGGTAATTAACTTGATGGAATAAATAAGATCCAATGATTTTTTTAAAAAAAGTTCAGAACATAATTAATTAAGATATCTTCGGATTTCTAAAATTGAACTTAATTGTAGTTTTATAAAAAATAATAATTAAAAAGTCAGTATCCCTCAATTTTCAAAAAATAGTTCAACTTGAAAGATGTTTGGAATATGGTACATGTTATTTCTAAAGTATTTTTTTATTTAAAAATATATCAAAATAATATTTTTTTTATTTTTTAAAAATTATTTTTTATATCAGCATATTAAAATAATTTAAAAATACATAAAAATTATTAATTTAAAACAAATAATTTTTTTAATTTTTTTTCATAAATATTTTTAAAATATAAAAACAAAGGAAGGCTAATATCCTTTTTTTTTTATTACTGCATTATTGACGAGTAAAAGTGTGTGTGTAATCGTTTAATGGTCAGAGATGGCTGAGAGATCTTTGACTATCAACATTTGATGGAGGTAAATTAAAATTTGGATGCGAGTAGATCGCGCGCGGGGATATATTTAATTATAACTTAGTATTTTGTTTTTATTTGTGAGAAAAAGTAATAATTTAAATTCAATTGAAATAAAATTATATTCTAGTGTAATTCTTTTTTTATTATTAAACATTTTTCCTATGCAAAATAATATACTTTTTCTACTATATTTTTTATTTAATAAAAAAATAAAATTAATTAGAATAAATATTAAAAACATTAGACAATTTGAAATAAAGATAAAAAAATAATATCTTTCTAATTAAAACTCATCTATCTTATTAATGAGCTTCTTCATCTTTTTTGTCCTTTTTTTAAGCATAATATTTTATTTAAAATTATAGCTTGCAACAATCATAAAAGCAAATTCTAACAAAATAAACTTTGTTATAATAATTTTGATTAAAATGTATCCAAAATTTTCTGAATAATACACCGATTGCATGTTGTTATGGAAGAAATTTGTAAAATATATTTTTTTTATGTAATTATATGATAATAAAAATAAATAAGTATAAGAAAGACAATGAATAAATTTTAACAAAAAAATAAAGGGATGTACAAAAAAAAACTTACTAATAGCGAAAAAGAATGCTATAATAAAATAAAAGACATTTAATAAAATAATATCCTAGATATATTCTTAATTTATTTATTTTGATAAATCTTAACTAAATTTAAAGAAAAAACAATAGTCATGCACGACTCAATAAAAAGAAACAAGATGTCTGGGTGGGCCAACTCGCTAGCCCTTAACAAAGGAGGTTAAGCACATAGGAGCCTATAAGGAAAGACCCGCGCGTGTGCCAATTATTGTTTTTAAATAATGGCAATATAAAACAAATATTTAGGTTGTGTTTATTTTTTGAAAATTGGTTTTTGAAAAATTATTTTTTAAATTTTTTTGTGTTTGTTTGTTATAAGAAAAGTTGATCAACGAAAAATACTTTCCGATTAACGAAAAACTTGAAAAAAATAAAATATTAATAAATTATTTTACAGTTCATTTTCCGTGCATGACATAACCAAATACTGAAAAATATTTTTCAAATTATTTTTTATTATATTATTAAATATTAGAAAATATTTAATAATATAATTCTCTTAATTATATTTTATTTTGCCATGCATGAAGACAGCTGATGCAGGAGATCTTTTTTTAAAACATATATAATTCTCTTAATTACTTTTATTTTTTTCTACTTTTATTTTATATTTTGTATTATTATATGCTTTTTTTATTTTTTTTCTCATTTTTATAAAAAATAATTTATATATATATATATATATATAAAGAAGCTGTCTTTTAAGAGTTTTTCCATAGTTATGGTGTTGCTTGTACAAACAATAATGTTATCATTTGCTCTCATCTACATAAGGAAAAAAAACCTAACTTGCTAAAATACTTAATTTTATTTAAGACCATGAACATCATAGGAAGACTTTCAAAATACATATATATTCATGTTTTTATTTGCCAAAAGGTTATTACAACCTCTTATGCTTATATATTAAAAAAACTAGAAAAATCAATGATATTGAATATAAAAAATAAAAGAAGAAAACAATTATCTTAAAATGAAAAAAACTATAAAATCATAATAATAAAAAATAAAAAAATTAAATTAATTAAAAAAAGTATTTATTTTATAAAAAATTCTCCTACAAAGTGATGTAAATCGTAGCAATGGATAATGTGATTTGTTATAAATGAAAACTCTTAAAGACCAAGATACCATAATTATTTATTGGGAGAATCTCAAAATAGTTAATTTTATTTATCCATGTCTTCATTTGTCAAAAAGCTATTACACCCTTTATATATATAAAAAAAACTAGAAAAACCCTTGTAGTAATAAATATAAAAAATAAAATAAAAAATTATTCCCTTTAAATGAAAAAAGAAACTAGAAAACTATAATAGTACAGAATATATATAAAAAAATAAATTAATTATGAAAAATATTTATTTTAAAAAAACCTTTTGCATACTAACACAAATGAGAGTCAATGATAATAGAGTTTTTTTTTATAAATCAAAACCCTTGAAAGCTAAGAAAACAAAATTACAAAACCACTCTCGAAATACTTAAGTTTATTTATCCTTATCTTCACTTTTGAAAAATAATTATTATAACTTTTTATATTTTTTAAAAATAAAAACTCCTAGTAGTATTGAATAAAAAATAAATTAGAAAAATTATTCTCTTAAATATAAAACATATAAAAACATAGCAATACATAATAAAAAATAAAAATAAATATAACAAAGAAAAATCTTTTTCTCAAATAAAAAAAAAAACTCGTGTCAACTAACCCTAACCCTTGAAAATGAAGCTGAGATATTTATCGGACAAGGCAATAATGTTACTGATCCTAGCTAGTTCTGCTCTAATGCTTGCCACCACATATACATATAAAAAGTCAAAGGAAATTTAGTAACCTAATAGCATTAATCATGTAATCATGTGGAGATCCAAAGACAAAAGAGACTTGCATGTGTCTGGTTCAGCTCATGTTACTCGGTATGACCTGAAATCCAAAGCATTAAATTTAGCAACCACACTTCCATTTTTTAGTTTAGAGGATACAGTTCATGGGAGACTGTTCATAATGTTAGAAGTCCCTGTCATACATATGTTGTAAGACTCGATCCCACATGCCGCGTATCTATAGATAGCATCGATCATGCATGCCGTATCAACAATAATGCAAGTTGAGAGTTGATTTTTCTTTCAGAAAACAGCTGCAACTTGCTGATCATGAGTCAACGCAGTAGATAAATAGCTATGAAAGTACTCGTGATTTCTCCTTCATGAAGCAATGTTTGGTCTCGAAATGTAGAGCTCGACCCTCTGTAGTTGCACTCCGTTTATTGACTTGAGTTGAAGCACTGTTCAAAACTCATTAGTTTGGAGTGAAAAACTGCTGAAGCCATGTCGAACTCTAGGCTGGATACGTACTAACTAAAAACCAGCTGGGCAGAAAACTATTAATCATCCACCGGCATTTTCTTAATTTCCAGGACAGGGAAGGTGGCCTTGAAATGGTCTCACTTCACGATATTCAATCTGTACACTATATCTAAAAAATGGATGGGATCATATAGAGAAAATCTTTGGAAGTAACTAGTTACTTCGTGTTTAATAACCATATTCTTGAGTCTACTGCCTTGATGAAGAAGATCCACGGGGTTTTATTTAAAAAAAGGATATATTAAATTCCCATTCCCTTAATGCTACCAGAACTGAAATTTGATTTTACAGTGATATCCATAATTACCCTGTGATTTCATCATCCAAGTGAGTGTTACTTATTAATATTATTGGGTTGTTAACTAGCTCATTTTGTGATTTATATTTTCAAGACAGCCACATAAATAGATGTATTGCAACGATTTTCCTGTAATGGCTCTGAGTAAAATCAATAAGCAGCTGCAGATTAGCTCTATAAAAAATAGGCCAACATGATGATCTTCCCACACGATATATAATAATTGATATCAAGAAAGAGCCAGAGGGTGTTGGAAGAAAAGTAGCTGTGGTATAAGATCAACACAACAATGCAAGGTTAAAAACTCAAAAATAAAAAGAAGATTGAAAGGAAGATATATTTTTATTAAGTGTTTCTCTCTAAAATCTCTTAGTTATTCTCTATATTTTATGCGTGTTAATAATGTTGAATTACAAGCTTTTTATAAGCATAAAGTCCTAGACAATTAATACAAATAAATCTTAATCTAAACAAAAATTGTATTCTGCCAACTAAACCGGTCGACCATTTCTGATGTTAAAGTAATTCAGATCAAACATAAAAGGAGGCTAGAATTCACAATAATCTGTTTATTATGAGTATTTAAGTTAACCTAAATACAAAGGAATTATATATATGTTAAACTGAAAATATTATTCTATCCTTAATAAATAAGACTAGATAAATATTATTTAACATCTGAATTTTTTAGAATCTGAAATCTAATTTACTTTCAACATCCCCCTAAACTTGATTTCTCCATAACTCCCAACACATCTCTTATTTTGATAAAAACATCATATTTGAGCGGCTTTATGAATATATATGTGACTTTGTCTTGTGTCTTTACATACTTGACTTCAACTTTCTTGTTTGCAATGCAATCTCATAAGCAATGAAATCTTGTGTCAATATACTTACTATCATAAAATATTGGATTCTTTGCTAATGCAATGATTGATGAGTTGTTCACATATATTTCAATATCCTTCTCTTGTGGCATTCACAATTCCTTCAATAATCTCTTTAACCATATGGAATAACAAACACATGATGTAGTAGCTATATATTCAGCTTCACATGTTGACAAAGTGACTATAGATTGCTTTTTTGAACCCCATGTAAATGTTGTGTCTTTCATATAGAAAACAAAACTCGTAGTGCACTTTCTATCATCCATATCTCCAGCACAATCACTATCACTGTAACCCACAAGTTCAAAGTTATTAGAATAACCATAGAATAAGCCAAAATCAACAATACCTTTGATATACCAAAGAATTCACTTCAAAGCTTTGAAGTGTGTCATAGTAAGTGTCTTCATAAACCTACTCACAAGTCTCACTCTAAAAAGAATATTTAGATGAGTGCATGTCAAATACTCAAAAGTCCAACTAAGCTTTTGAATGTTATAGAGTTTATCCTCTCCCCTTCATCATTCTTTGACATCTTCATTTCACACTCAACTCGAGTGTTCACTTTTGCACAATCCTCCATCTTGAACTTCTTGAGAACCTTTCTTGCAAACTTCTCTTGATTCATAAAGATTCCATCTTCTCCTTGTTTGATCTCAATCCTTAAGTATTAGGACATAAGATCAATATTTTTCATCTCAAACTCCCTGGTCATTGCTTGCTTGAAGTCTTCAAACATCTTTGGATTATTTCCTGTAAAGATTAAGTCATCCACATGCAAACATACAATAAGAGTATCTCTACTTTCTTTGATCTTTACATAGATAATATATTAATGGAGGCATTTAACAAATCTATTTTCTAAGAAATGGCCATCAATATGACTATACCAAGCCCTTGAGACTTACTTCAATCCATACAAGACTTTATTCAACTTTAAAATCTTGTATCCATATTCCTTTACTTCATAAACCATATGTAGTTCAATGTAGACTTCCTCCATAAAAAAATAATTAAAAAAGATTGATTTGACATCAATTTAATAGATTCTCCATCTATGTTGAGAAGCGGTAGCAATGATTAATTGAATGGTCTCCAATCTAGCAACGGGAGCAAAAACCTCATCGTAGTCAATCTCATGCTTTTGACTATAGCCTTTTGCTACTAACCTTACCTTGTATCTCTCCACCTTTTCTTTGGCATTCTTCTTTTCTTTGTAGATCCACTTGACACCTATTGGTTTTTTTCCATTTGGTCTAAGAATCAATATTCATATATCGTTTTCTCAATTGATGCAATCTTCTCATCTATAGCAATTATCCATTATACGTCCTTTATTGTTGTTTCAAACACTATAAGATCACATGTAGCTAGGTAACAATATAATGTTACATCTTCATTAGGATTAGTAACCTTATATAAGTCATCAAGACTCCTCATCTTTCTTGGTGGACTTGGTGGAGTGCCACTATTTGAGCTTCTACCAGAAAAAGATGAAGGAGAATGCGAAGGATAAGTTGAGCTCATTGGTGTAGATGAAGGTGTAACTATATTTCCTTCTTTTTATCAAGAACTGGTAGAAAGTCATATTTTTCACCATCATTTTCCTTTCAATTTCATGCTCCTTCATTAAACTCGATATCTCTACTAATCACTATCTTTCCTTTATTAGAGTTGTAAAACTTGTATCCTTTAGACTTTTGATCTTAGCTCACAAATATCATCTTTTTGCTCTTGTCAACTAGCTTGATCATCTATATGCATATAACCAATGCTCCCATAAACTTTCAAATGAGAAACAATTGGCTTTCTTCTACTTCATGCTTCTTGTGGGGTCATGTTATTCAAACATTTGGTATGACATCTATTTGACAAGTAAATAGCACAATCTATAGCTTCAATCCAAAACTCTTTAGGCATCTTCTTGGTTTTGAGTATGCTTCTTGCCATGTTGAGGATGCTTATATTATTTCTCTCTACCATGCCATTTTGTTGTGGGAATCTAGGTACTGTTAGGAGTCTCTTTATACCATAATCTTCATAAAAATCATTAAAATTATTGGAACAAAATTCACCTCCTATCCGTCCTATGTTATTTTATAGAATAACCATTTTCTTTTTCAACTAATGCCTTAAACTTCTTAAAGTAACTACATACATTAGATTTTTCATTTAAGAAGTATACCCAAGTTTTTCTACTATAATCATTAATAAAAAGTAAAAAATATAGATTTTTACCAAACAAACATGGTTTGATAGGACTCCAAACATCGACATGTATTTCTTAAAGGGGTTGACTTACTCTTAATGTAGACTCTTTCGGAAAGCTCTTGTGAAATTGTTTGTCCACTAAACATCCTTCACATAACTGATTTGGATGCATAATTAATGACAGACCTTTTAACATCTCATTTGTGACATCATCTTCAAGGTATCAAAGTTTTTATGCCCAAGTCTCATGTGCCAAAACCAAGTCTCATCCTTCACATATGCATTTAGGCACATTTGTCTTTATGTTTAGTAAGAACACTATTTTTTTTTTATCATGACTACCTTTGTAATCATAGCTTCTTTAGTGTCAAGTAATGTTAAAGTACGATCTTTCATCTTAATCTCATATTCTCCAACAATTTTCCTAAGCTCAATATGTTGTTTTTTTACCGTTGGTATATAATAGACATTGCCAATAAATTGATGACTTTCATCTTTCAATTTAATCAAAATCGTACCTTTTCCTTTGATGGCAACCTTTGAATGATCCGTAAAGGTGATATTAGCTCTAATTGCTTTATCAAGCTTCATGAACTTGTCTTTTTCTCCACGCATACAGTTGCTGGCTACATTGTCTAGGTTCCACATGTTCTCTTTATCTTGTATTCTCTCATTATGCACTAGTAGTAAGGTGGCTTCCTTCTTTTATTCCATCACAAGATTTGCATTTTCCTCAACCCTCTTGGTTAGACTCTAGCAATTATAATGACCTGCCTTTTGATAATTATAGCATTTAACTTTTGATTTGTAAAACCTGGTTCTCGAATTTCCACTATCAATGTAATCGGTCAACCGATTTGCTTCATGTGGTTGACTGGTTGACCTATTGAGGTTGCCTCAACCTCCTCTTCTAAATCTATATCATCCTCCTTTTTCTCTGCTTTATCCTCGTCCTCTACCCCCTTGGCAATATCCAGAACTATCTTGCTTTTAAAAAAATATACTTGTGCACCGACAACCTTTTGAATCTCTTTGATTATTTCATCATGGGCTTGCAATTTCCCATGAAACCTTGTATTGAAAAAAATCCATATTTTATGATTTCTCTATTATGACCACCACATAATAGAACTTCTTTTGCAGCGAGCGTTGGATATTCTTTGCCACACGTTTCTCTTCCATCTTCTCTTCATATCTCTTCATTTGATTGTATATAGCTAATACTCTTGTAAAGTATTCTGAAATGTTCTTCGATTCAAGCATATGTAACTTTTCAAAGTCATCACGTAGCTTTTGTAGACATACTTTTCTCATATTGCTAACCTTTTGGTTTGATTCTTGCAAAACTTCTCATGCTTGCTTGGCGGTGGTTGCGTTGACCACTATCTAAAAAGTGGTATCATCTAGACATTGGTGGATGATTGTTAGTGCTTGTTAATCTTTCTTTCATGCCTTTTGCACGGCCTCCCTTTGAGTTGAAGTCAACATTGCTCCAATTATAGGCTTTTCAAAGCCTTTTTCAATCATCTCTCATATATCTTGAGAACTTAGTTAAGATTTTACTCGAATACATCAAGTTTCATAGTTGTCTTTTGTCAACCTATAATATTGAAGTGGGAAGTTTAGATTGACCATGTCAAATAATCACACCTAAGTTGTAATACCACTTATTGGAAGAAAAGTTGTGGTATAAGATCAACACAACAATGTAAGGTCAAGAACTCAAAAATAAGAAAAAGATTGAGAGTAAGGTATACTTTTATTAAGCGTTTCTCTCCAAACTTTCTTAGTTATTTTCTCTATTTTATGTTTATTAATAATGTTGAATTATAAGCCTTTTTTATAATCATAAAGTCCTAGACAATTAAAGAATTAAACTAATACAAGAAAATTCTAATATGAACATGAATTATATTCTATCAACTAAGTCGGTAGATTATTTCTGAATTTTTTAGAATTCCAGATCCAGTTTACTTTCAACAAAGGGTAAATGAGAAAGAAGAAATGAAAAAGAAGATCAAATATGAAACGGTTAATTTACTAACAATAGCAAAATATTCAAGGACGTTAATTACAAGGAAACTTCAAGTTATTATAATTAAATGGGGAAAAGAGAGATTAAAAAGAATCCACTTCTGCACATATATTTATTTAATTTTCTTTAAGTTATGATAGGTCTAGGAACTTCATCAAGAAACACCACCCCTGCCCCGAAGGCAAAGGCGAAACTGGATGATATATACAAAACCCTGCAGCCGATTGCCAACCAAGATAAGCAAGCACTATAGCAAGAGTTTAGCAAAATACTAATTGTTTATTTATAACGACAGTGATTTTGTTGCCGATTGTAATTAAGGCTATTTGACATAAATGATTATATATGATTATTACCAAAGTCCACCACCGACTGTAATATTAATTACTGGCCGGTAGCAATGGTGTTCAGTCAACGGTTTGATACATTTCACAAGAAATACCGAGCTTGCAGAGTGAAATGCAGCTGTCTCCGCCGTCCTTTGCCATGCACATCCGCGTGACATTAATGCAACCAACAACTTCTTCAACTGTAAAAGCGACGACAAGAGCCCACTAGTCTATCACTCTTTTTTAATTTATTTGTTTTTTTTTTTTATCTCTTGACTCTGTCCCCTTCGTGATCACTCCATCTATATATAGTTGCATAGCTTGCATTGAAATTCCTCACACATACCTCCTCCACAGAACATTTCAAGCACCTCACGCCCTTCCTTACCTTTTACTGATCATTCCTTGCATTAAACTTTTTGATTAATTAATGGAGGCAGTGCAGAAGAAATGGTGGGTGGTGTGTGTGGTTTTTTTAGTCTTGCTTTCAGTAAAATATGGGGCTAGAGCGCAACGAGTTCCTTGCTACTTCATTTTCGGGGATTCTTTGGTCGATAATGGCAATAATAATCAACTTTCATCTTTGGCTAAAGCTAATTATATGCCTTATGGGATTGACTTCCCTCGTGGACCTACCGGAAGGTTTTCCAATGGTAGAACAACAGTTGACGTTATTGGTAAGTCCCAGCTCTCACTCCCTCTCACTACATGCTACTCTTACTTCCCATTCATGCAACTAACAGATGCTGCTACTTTTCTAACAGCTGAACAATTGGGTTTCCGCAACTACATTCCACCTTATGCTACAGCAAGGGGCCGAGACATACTCGGGGGAGTGAATTATGCATCAGCAGCAGCTGGAATTAGAGAGGAAACAGGCCGACAACTGGTAATTATTAATAAACTACTAATTAGATAGCATTAAAATGTCCTTATAGTTCAATTGTCACATGCATGATTTTGCCAATTTTTCCCTTTTCTTTTTCAGGGAGATCGAATCAGTTTTAGCGGACAAGTACGAAACTACCAAAATACTGTCTCACAAATTGTGAACATACTGGGTGATAAGAACACGACAGCAAATTATCTTAGCAAGTGCATATTATCGATTGCACTAGGCAGCAATGACTACCTTAACAATTATTTCATGCCTCAGCTTTACTCATCTAGCCAGCAATATACACCAGAGCAATATGCCAACGTTCTTATCCAACAATATACTCAACAATTAAGGGTCAGCTTATCTATCTATATTCATAGTTAATGATATTTGATGGGGTGTCATTTCAAGAAACCAAGAGCTATTTTTTTATTTTAATTTTTTTAATTTGGTGCAGATTTTGTACAACAATGGAGCCAGGAAGTTTGCCTTGATTGGACTGGGTCAGATTGGCTGCAGCCCAAGTGAACTGGCCCAAAATAGTCCTGATGGGAGAACATGTGTTCAGAGAATTAATTCTGCCAACCAGATTTTCAATGACAAGCTCAGATCTCTTGTTGCTCAATTCAACGGAAATACTCCTGATGCAAGATTTATCTACATCAATGCTTATGGAATTTTCCAGGATTTAATAACCAGACCTGCTGCTTTTGGTAAATATCCAGTAAACCCTTTTAACGCATTATCACTCTTAGCAGTCCTTTATGGCTGCCTGCTTGGTACTCCTAGCGAATCAATTTATTATTAAACTGCTTCGAAGACACCCTGCTCATGAAATTCTTAAAATAAAAATTACTTAAACTACGTGCAAGGCATACGTTAGTTGCTAATAACACTTTGTTGGTTCAATGTGCTCTGCCTTGGTTAATTTCAGGCTTTACGAACACAAACACTGGATGCTGCGGTGTTGGAAGGAATAATGGACAGATTACATGTCTACCTTTACAAGCTCCTTGCCGGAACAGAAACCAATACGTGTTTTGGGATGCGTTTCACCCGACTGAGGCTGTAAACGTAATTATTGGAAGGAGATCTTACAGTGCACAATCGGCATCCGATGCTTACCCTTACGATATCCGCCAGCTGGCTCAGCAATGAAGACGAAGCTGATGGTTGTGGTGAGATGATCAGTTAAAGATCATATCCCGGAGAATTTTACTTTCTGTTTACTATATAATGTTTGTCGCTTTTAATGTTGTAGTCCATTGTTCTATATATGGGCAGTACTTAAGTGTAAACAAGTTAAGATTTCGAGTCTTGTCTACGTACTGAATTTAGTGCATTCCTACAAACTAGTAAGGAGTATGAGATTCTGAAACCATTTAATTAGTAGAATCTTAGAAGTAGATTGAGAATCTATTTTCTAGGGTTTTTTTATGTCGTCTCAATTAATAAGATTTTGATTTTGTGTCAAAGGTTGGATAGCAAGTGTGAAATGTGCAACTTATATTCCAAATTTAAATTCTAGAATTTCACCATAATTCTAGATTTTTAATTTTATACTCGTAGCAATACTAGAATATAATTTAATACACAGGAAGTAATCAAATATTTTAATACTATTAATATAAATAAAAACTTTAACTATTCATAATTAAAAAATTTATATTCATCAAATAATCTTTGCTTTGATTACAACCACATACTAGAATATCTTGATGAACATAAACAAATAGTTTTTGTGTTTTTCTATTTTTTTTTCTTGAAAATGAATATTATAAGCATATTAGATTACAAGTTTAT
>Ga0325403_1000721_pt1 | contig 24959 bp, 7 predicted proteins | sample PopdelMetagenome_19_FD_205665 | JGI IMG/M metagenome (GOLD analysis project Ga0325403, IMG submission 205665) | Populus deltoides microbial communities from Bellville, Georgia, United States - Xylem-PdKOR-R4 | ecosystem: Host-associated > Plants > Phyllosphere > Stem > Wood/Secondary xylem... | reverse complement strand
CTAGTAATCATAATATTAGGTGACGACTCCTTATTCAACCAAATACCTTCCAACCTACTTGCAAAGGGTCACCGTGACATCTCTCTCTTGTGAAAAGTACAAGAATTATCATAGTTTTAAGACTTGACTCGAGGGTCGATCTAAGGCAAGGCTCGGGTCATGTGTCTGGACTGTTAACTTGGGTTGACCCGAATTAAGATACGAATAAAAATAGATGTTATCATAGTTTTAAAACTCGATGCGGGGGTGAACTTGGGGCAAGGCTCAAGTCATGAATCAGGAGGGTCAACTTAGGTTTATTTTTAATATCAGTACATTAAAATTATCAAAAAATACTAAAGAAAAATCTTTTTAATAATAAGTAAATGTATTTTTAAAAAGCATCTAAAAACAAAAGCTATCGTAATCTTAAATAAGTAATAGTCGATTCATATTTTCTAAAAATTGATAATTTAAAAATGTTTTTTATTAAATGAAAAAACAAATTCTAAGCCATTAATTTTTTCGAAAATCTCTAATGTTTAAGAAATTAAAATTTTAAACATTTCAAAATATTTTATATTATATTTTTTGAAAATTCTAAAAAACTTTAATGACCAAGCACTTAAAAAAAAAAAATCAGTTTATTAAAATATTTCCAAAGCATAAGTTTCTTTATGGTTTGTTTTCTTAAAACATTTTTATGAATTTTAGTGATTTAGTATTGTCCGAGTTTTTATTTATTAAAACTTCTGAATAATAATAATAATAATAATAATAAACCTTTCTTCACAATATGAGAATGTAACCATAGATACGCAACTATTAATTAATAATATCAAGATGAAGTTTTAATAAATTAAAAGCGGGAGTTCAATAACAATTAAATTTCAATTGTAACTGGTTAACATACAAACTTTCACTATACAGCTTTTTTTTTTTAATTTTAAAATAATAATAATTGACATAGTAAATTTATTATTTAAATTTTAAATGAGTAACGGGTCATAAAAATAACATTTTAATTTTAAAATAAAACGTAGACATGATCTCAACCGTCCTTTATCACCTCCTGTTCTTATAAATTTCCTATTCCTTCACTTCAATTTTAGGGAGCCAGCTGGTGTTCTTGGGAGCATCTTTCTCCATATTTTCTCTCTCTAATTAAGTCAACATCTCCCATTTCTCTTTACGGTCTTATTTTTTAATCAATTCCCGGCCGAACTAGATCTAAGATTGCAAAATGCTTCTTTTATTTATTTATTTTTTATTTTTTCTATGAAGCCTCTCCCTACCGTATTCCTTTTCTATCATTATTGTAAATACACAACATTAATTCATCGCTTTCACTTCTAAAGATACCCGTATCTGTATAAATACACAACGAGTCTATTTTACGATAAAACCGATGCTTATGTCGGAAGAGACGCTAGGGCAGTGGTGCTTGTTCTTTTATGGAGAGCAACCCAGTGGGATCAAGAAGCCAGACCAATTACAAAGGCCTGTAGGAACTCATATATTATTCTTTCCAGGTTGGATGGATTGTCTCTAGCTAGGCGCTTGGAGATTAACGCCTGTCCTTTCTATATACTTCAGCAACACTTCACTGTTACTGTCGAACGTAAGATGACAAGATTATTATTATTATTAAGGTTTTATATATATATATAGCACATATATAACTCAATTATTGACATGATGTGCGTACTATAATTATATAAACTTGAAGGTGACGATCGATGATGAAGAGGGTTTCCTCTCTTTTGTATTTGGGGTGGGGTGCAGGCTGATCAAATTTTGTATTGTTTCATTACATGTATAGCTAGCCAGGGCATGGAGGATTGGTAAATGCTTAAAGCATCCCATTTTGCTGGAACGACTATTGACCCAAGTTTGTTTTCTATTGGATGAATATGTCGTGTTCATGTATTTTTCCTTCTGGAAGCATCGCCCGCTTGTTTGGATAAGCACTGGCCATTTCGCAGAATTGGAATGGTAGGATTTCTATGGTTGATGGGACCTTATGACGTATATACAATATAACATCTAATAGTTTTATCGACGGATTAAATCTGTCAGTATAAGATTACCAATTCATCGATAAATTTTTTACCGACCCGCGTTCATTGGTAATTTTATATTATATCGCTAATTCTGTCAGAAAACAAATATCAATGGTTTTACAGATAAAAAATGCGCGTAAAAAAAAATTTTGCTGAAAATATTTCATCGGTGATAGTGGTATATGAAGTAAATATTTTTCAACTCGGTGAAATGCCGACGAAATGTATCCATCAGTATACACGTCGGTGATTATGGCATTTGCAGTAAATATTTCTCAACTTTCAGTAAAATACCAACGAAATGTTTCCGTATGTGAAGACGTTGGTGATTGTGACATTTCCAGTAAATATTTTTCAACTCTCTGTAAAAAACCGACGGAAACATTCTGTCTGGACATCCGTTGGTAATGTTTTTTTAAAAAAAATTTAAAAATTATTTAGAATAAATAATATAAAATTATATAAATTAATAGTAAAAAAACCAATTATGCAAATAAAATTTTATTAAATATAAAAAATATAAAAATAAATTTAAATAATATTCATCCAAATATTCATTACAAATTTAATGTGCTTCCAAAACAAATTAAACTAGAACAATGACGGAGCTGGAGGAGGAGGTGGTGGAGGCTGGTCGCTCTTGGGACGAAACGGCTAAAAAGGAGGCGCACAAGTATCATCCATTTGTGATGTAATTTTCATGACTAATTGATGGAGTTGTTCATAATTCGCCGAGAGTTGCTTGTATTTTTCGATGAGATGAGCTGTGGTGTTGCTGCAAGGTCACGATCTCCTTAGATTGGGTGCTCGATACTAATTGGAAACTCCCAATGATTAAGACACTACGAGCCGCCCCCTAGTTCTTTGCCATTATATTGGAGAGCCTGTACACCCGATTTTTATCGGGTCCACCAGATGATCCTACTTCCATCCACAAATCTGGATCGAAATTCAGATGGGTCGAAGGATCGTCCCCTTATCTCTCCCTCAACCAGCTATTATAGGTCTCTTGAAAATGAAAAAAGAAATCATCATATTCAATTGAAGAAAAATAATAACTTACGAAATAAAATGGTTGAACGAACATACCACGAAGTGTTGAGCATGGTTGCAACGAACTGTTGCACCCCTTTTTGGCGGTCTTCACTCCTCACGTGCGTATCTAGAAACAGCTCTATTGGGCTCGGCTCACGCCCAAGAGACGTAGCTTGTAAGAATAAAAATTAATTAACAACAAATTAATTAACAATATATTTCATTTGAATTAATCTTACCATCTGTTTTGCATGTGCAGCAAACGGAACGGAGCCGCTGGTGTGCGTGGTCACTGAATCATGAATTTGTCGGTTTTGGTTGTTGGCATCGGACTGTCGATAATTCTGACGGTGAATTGGTCACGTCGACACTGTACGAAGATCCCATTTTAAATCCCTTGTTCAGTCCGTTGGTAAAATCGTCAGCAAAAACTTCCACGTTATCGAACTGCTTTTTATTAAAAATTTTTTTATATATTTTATCTGCAATCCAGTCGGTATATACCAACTGACTTATGAACGAAATAGTAGTTCTTGGCAATTATTATTGTAATTTATTGATAGAATTATTCTGTTGTTAATTCCGTTAGTTTTAGATGAATATAGTTTGTATGTTTTGGATCGTTTTGATGTGCTGATGTCAAAAATAATTTTTAAAAAATGAAAAAACATCATTGACATGTATTTTGGCACGAAAAGTTATTTGAAAAGCACCCGCAACCACACTGCCAAACACGCTCTAAACCTACATGGTTGATTAATAAAACTCTTGTGTTGAGTAAACCAACGTGGTTGAACATATTTTTTTTTAGTTTTTTTCAGTTTTAAATTATTATTTTTAAATTATTTTAATATGTTGATTTAAAATATTTTTAAATAAAAAATACTTTAAAATTTTTTTTAATTATAATTTCAAACAAACTGTAAAAAACATACATGTATGCATAGATTTGTTGAGTTTTACACGTGAGAAGAAAATTCCACATTGATTAGGATTAACAAATTTGAGGTATTATAATAGTTATGTCATCCTCGTTCTATCATAGGTTAAATATTTTTATTTTCTAAAAAAAAAATAACAATCAAGTTTTTCAATGTATTTCTCTAGTTTAAAAAATCTAAGTTTAAATTAATTTTTTTGCATACAAGTAATCAAATAAATCAAGAATTATGTGTGTAAATAAATAAATAAATAAATAAAAAGTCATTATCGTTACCTAATAATAAAACTTGAAAACTCAAGAGACAAGTGTAAATTAAGATATTCAATTTTGAAAGACGGGACATTTACCTGATTGTTTTTGCTAATTTGTTTATTAAAATATTTTTTTATTTAAGTAAATGATAATAGAAATAGAAATATTATCAATTTTTTTTAATTTTTATGCATAACTAAAAAATAATCGTCATTTAAAAGAGGTTTTACAAACAAAATGAAAGAGAGAATGAGTATTAATTTAAATATAAATTAAAAAAATAAGAGAAAAAATCATAAAAAAATCATTAATTAAAAAAAAAAGAAAAAGCCTGACGGTACCGGGCTTGACCTATTTTGTTAGAGCTCCCAAGATTGGGCCCTTAATTATAATTTTATTTGTTTGCAACTAAGGTAGTTTGCTTTAATTTTTTTTGAAAAAAAATTCAGACGACACATCTTCTGATTTGCCTAGATTCCAGCCATTGTAGTGGCTGGAAAATCGAAACTTAAGTCTTTTCATTCAAAACCCATTTTTCAATCCATTTTTGACCCAAAACATTGTAGAAACCGTGATAAATCTATCCATGGCCTCAAAAAGCCCGAAACACCGCCCTAAAAACTGAAATCAACCCGAACTCATATCTGTTTTTTTCACGAACGTTAAAGGTTAAAAAAACACCTAATATGAACTCCCCTAATCAAATGGAACCATTTAACAAAAATATCATTCGTTTTAGTGGTCTAATTTGGTGTCGACAACACTTTTCTCTCTTTACCACTAGAATCCAGCGAGCTCTCTCTCTTTTTTTTTTTCTCTCAACCAGGGACTAAAAAATAATAAAAATAAACTTTTGTACCAAAATTAAATTAGAAAAATATTGAGATACTGAAATTGTATAATTTGCGTGATTTTTAAAATTCAAGGATCAAAGTGCATCTTTTGCGAAACTTATAGCATATCACCCATGTTTGATGCCTTTTTTTTTTTTTTTTTTCAGTTTCTCTTCTTTCAATACCATCTTTTTATAAGAAATCAAAATTAATTGGTCTTCAATTAGGACTAAATCGCTGAAAAACAAGTTTGAGAACCAAATTAAAAAAATATAAAATTTTGCACAACCCATCCATAGTAATCAGTAAAAGGCTAAACAATAAAGCCTTGCATAATAAAAAAAAAAAAAAACCCCATGTATTTTAAAGTAATACTAAATAAAAAAAAATAAACTCATAATCCATTAATTTAAACTAGGTTATTAAGCCTCCTTGCCCAGGTGACTGACTCTATAACATTGATTTCCCGAACAAAAACCTAAAAAATTGCTATTTTCGAAACAACAATAAGTTCTGTATTAATCACCAACCACCTCCTAGTGATTTTTTTTTCGTTGCTGCAATGTACACGGTGCCACCTTCATTATAGTGTGGTGGACAAGTATATATTTCGAAAACAAATTCTAAATAATAGGAAAAGAAAGAAGAAAACCACGATGGATTAGCTCTCAGTGAAGGCTATGGAGTGAACAAGTAGATCATCATCAGGAGAGGAATTGGCACTGCATGCCTGGGGTCGAATCCGTAAAAGATGAAACATGAGAGCACCAGCTACAGCTCCAATGGTTGGAGCAGTGATGTATACCCATATATCCTTGAAGTCCCAGGAAACAATTGCAGGGCCCAATGACCTTGCAGGATTCAATGATCCTCCTGACACAGGCCTGGAATGAAAGAAGAAGAAGAAGAAAAACTAACAAGATCAAAAAACCAAGAGAAAATTAGAAGGAACGATATTTTAAGAGTGTTTTCCAGCCGTTCATTGTTCATACCCTGTAATAAGCACTGCAAGTCCAATGGCAATGCCGTAAAGAAAACCAGACAAAGGGCCTATCTGCAAAAAAGTTTTCCAACTACAGTCATGAACAGGTTTTGTGGCGGTTGACAGAGTCCTGCAATTCCGTTTGAGGAATAAGCATTTTCACTTGGGGGAGGTAATGGATACCAATGAATCGGGTTTTATAGTGTTCATATCCAAACTCGAATCTCATGTATTCATGACTCTCGAACTCAAATACTATAATTTACAACTATTTAATATATAATTGGGAAAGTTTTCCTTATATCCCTTTTTTTATGTACTTATATAATATTTAATTCTTTTTATGTCAATTCTTTTTCCATTCAAATTGATATAATTATATTTTTTTATTTTAAAAATTTCCATGAGTTTTCAAGAAAATAATTTTTATCTTTTGAAAATTTCAAAATTTTAATTGGAGAGTAATTTTGAAACTTTTTATCTCTCAAAACAATTTTTAGCAATTTTATAAAGTTTTGCTATTATATTCTTATAAAACGTCATGGCATTTTTTTAATAAAAAATATAATTTTATTAAATTGGATGGAAAAACATATCTCCATGTACTATATAAAGATATAATAAATAAAAGTTCAAAAAAAATAAAATATTGGAGATTTCTCCCATAGAGATTGAGAAATTCACCGAAAAAAAGCAGAGACTGCAAATATAAAAAACAATATGCATGTTTGTGGTAAAAACAACACAATTAATTTAGAAACAAAAACATGTGGGATTTGCCTTACGGATCGGGATTGGCTTGTTAACGAGGCTGCAAGGAACATGAGCATGAAAGTGGCCATAAATTCCACCCAGAAGGCAGAACTGCAGCCTATAGCTGGCCGGGTTGTCATAAGTTCTGTTTTTACGCCGTATACTGAGCTTCCAACATATGTTGCCGATACTGAACCTACTGTTTGAGCCAAAATGTAAAGTGGAACCTGGAAGAAACCAATATTGGTATCATGTATATGTAAATTGGTGTATAAAAATATGAAGAAATTCTCAGTAAATAGAATTTGGATGATTTTTTACCTTGGACCATGGAAAATGGCCAAAAGTTGCGAAGGCAATGGTAACAGCAGGATTAACGTGAGCACCAGAGATTGATCCTATGGAGAAAATCACGACGATGATTGTTAATCCTGCTACGGATGCATATTCCATCAGACCCACTTCTCCTCTCAATATCTGCGTGCATGCTACAATCCCACATACACAGAACAGTAAAAGAAAGGTTCCTACCATCTCTGCTAAAACCTGCAGATCATAATGGAGCTTACACGTTTTAGATATAGCAAAACATTCGGAATGCAGGGTCAGCAGAAAGAAGAGCATTCAATCAAACTGATCGGCTGCGAAAATGGACTTAGATTTGTAGTTGAAAAATAATGTTTTTAACAACATTTTGGGTACTTGAACTTGGACTTGAGATTTATACTAGCATAATTTACTGTTTCAAGCAGTTCCATGAAAATGTTGCTGACAGAAAAATGTGAGGATCAATATGTCGAAATCTGGTGTATTCTTAGTAACCTCTTGTAGATGTATTTGTTTCGACTATATCCCATCAACTGTATATTTGTTGTGGAGTGAATTTATATCCTTCCAAAACAGGGAAGGATAGAAAGGATATGTCTCATTTGTCCTAATTGTTCTCATCTTTTCTATCCTTAAACAGCAACCGAGCGCTACCTTAGTTTCTCCGCTAAGACAGTATGTCTTATAGTCTATAACGAGATTGTAAATGATTTTGGAATTTAATTGGCAGGAATCAATGGAATTATGCAAGATGCAAGAAGTGTAGATTATTTTGTAAGAAGGACGAAAACCAATCATCACTGATGAATTGTAGCTAGCTAGGCTCATGAATATCAAGGAGAGTTGGATTGCTTACCATGCGTGCTGGATTTAGATCCATGCCCTGCAGAAAGCTGCAAAAACTAGATTTTTTAATAAAGATATGCCTTTTCATTGGCATTGAATTCGAACCCATCTCTTGATCATCAGTAGATGAGCTACTAGATGATGCAGGTGGTAGCACGGCAGTCTTTGGAACATGAGCAGATGTTATTTCCTCAAGTAAGTGTTTCATTTTCATGAAAACAGCTCTCATGCGAGGGATCAGGACTCCAATCTACAACATAGGAGTCCAGGCAGACAGACTCTTTATTGGTCTTGCATAAAGCTAAGGAAACGCAAAGAGCATGGTGTTTAGAGGAGTGGAGATGTTTCTTGCATTGATCAATAATCATTTATTAAGGGAAGCTTTAAATATGGCAGGTTTTTTTCGCTGTAGTTCATGCTTATAAGTTGATTGACGCTTGCGAGAATTGATTGAAATGAGGAATTCAACACAATTCATGTGGTTCTCCAAATGGGCGGGGGAAAGAGGTGTATAGTTTGTGCTTCTCAACTGTTTCCAGTTTAAGAGGTTATCCACAATTTACTTACAATCTTAAATTTTGGTTCACCTTATTTTATTAGCACTTTCCTGTTTTGTTTTGTTTTTTTCTTTCTAATTTTAATAATTATCTACAAAATAATTTATTCTCTTTTAACCCCTTACTTAGAAATAATGTAAATTGAGGTTCTTGTTTACTTTTTATGTTAACCTATATTTAGTTAGATATATGAATTCTGATGATAATTTTAAAAAATTCAGTTTGCTATTAAGCAAAATAACTGAAATTTGCACAAGATTCAGGTCATTCACGAGTGGATGGATTGACCAAGTTAATTTAAAATGATATCATTTTAATTTTTAAAAAGAAATGATTAAAACGATATTATTTTTAATTTTCAAAAAAATCAAATCAGGTTTTGACCGAGTAACCAAATTCTTAGTTGATTTATTAAATAAATTGAATTTAATCAAGTTAATTTTTATTTAAATCAATTTAAAACTCGTTTCAAATTTAAAATTAGTGAATCACCATTTCATGCTTGTCTTCCTAATTTGAATTGTTTAGCTATGAAACTAAAGATGTAGATTGCAGAATTCTACAAGTGGGCCAACGAATTTGAGAGTATACAAACAATATCCTAACCACCAACCCATCTATTGCAAAACACAAGTAAGTAAATAAGACTCGAAATAACCATTCTTTAGCAAAAAGTAAATTAAAATAAATAAATAATGGGCCAACCATTCATGCCATAAAAAGTTGAAGCTGTGGAGGAAAGGGAAGTCCCTAGTTGCTTCCATTACTTCTTAGATTTGAGGGCTCATGAGGCTGGTGCTCCTTTGGTCTCATCCATGACGACCTGTCCATGTCTAGAAAAGAAGCGGGCTCTTGAGCCTTTACACCAAGAACAAATGGTTATACAGACCCCAGCTGGGTAGTGTCTAGAGTGGCAATATGGGCCATGGACATTTGAAAATCCTCCTGTATTTGTGCATCTGTCGTCCAATTACAACTTGCTGCATTGCTCTTGAAGGATATGGATGGAGGTAAATGCAAAATTCAGTGTCATGTACAAATTTTTTAATCAGGGCTCTTTTTATTTTTTTCTCTATTTAAGTGTATATACTTTCGTTTCTTTCAATAAAAGACTTCGATTTTTTTTTTTCATTTTGTTGATGACAATGTACATTAAATAAACCCATTATCCATAAATTAGAAGAAAAGAGAAAAATCAAAATCAAGATTTTAAAATAAAACAAGAAAAAACTTAAGAATGAAATATAATTGGTTCTTATGGAGAAAATCTTTACACCTCCTTTTCCTCTTACAAGTTATTTAAAAAACTTAAAACATAGCAATCAAAATAAAACATTACTACGTTTTATTGGTATTTACTCTACCATTCATTCGAAGCATATTCTACCGACGGATTCATGGACGGAAAATGGCTTTCGAAAAACTCCTTGTTGGTAATTTTTGGTCTGTTAAAATATCCGTCGTTAAAAATAAAACCCAATAGTTTTAAAAACGGACAATACACATCAAAAAAAATTTACTCGTTGGAATATACCGATGGAATTGCATTGATGATTGGTAGTGGCATTTAAAGTAATTCCAACCCTCTGTAAAATATCGACGGAATAATTTTGTCGGTGATGTAACAGTTGAAATGGCACATGCAGTAATTTTTTTCCAACTCTTTACAATATACCGACGGATTGAGTCTGTCGGTAACCCCGTTCGTAATAATTAAAAATATATATTTTTAAAAAATCTATTGTACAGAAAAAGAAAACAATTTAAAAAATTAAAATTGTATAAAATTCAAGTATGTAAAAACAAATTATCTTAATATAAAAGCCAAATATTTATTACAAATTTATATGTTCAAATACAATGAAACTAGAACAAAGGTGGTGCTGGAGGAGGAGAATGGTCGTTCCGGGATCATAGGGCCAATAAAAGGGTGTACATGTACCACCCATCTGTGATCTAATATCCATGACCATTCGGCGAAGTTATTCATAATCAGTAGAGAGTCATTCATATTTTTCATTTAGATGGGCCGTATGTTCTTGCACTCCTTATTGTAACAAGGCTTTGATCTCCAGAGACTGAGTGCTCGGTATCGATTGCGAGCTCCCAACGGTTGAGACACTACGAGCCATCAGTAAGTTCTTGGTCGTAGTGTTGGAGAGTCCGTACATCCGATTTCTATCGGGTCCACCAGACGATCCTGTCTCCATCCACAAATTTGGATCGAAATTCGGGTGAGTCAAAGGATTGTCCTTGTATCTTTCATTCAACTAGTTGTTATATGTCTCTTGAAAATAAAAAATGAAATCATCAAATTCAAGAAAATAATAACTTACGAAAGAAAATGGTTGAACGAACGTACCACAAAGCATTAAGCACAATTGTCAACAAACTGTTGTATCCCTTTTTGGCGGCCTATATTCCGCATGTGCATCTCCATAAAAAACTCCATTGGACTTGGCTAACATCCAAGAGCCGTAGCCTGTAAGAAAAAAATATTTTCATTTAAATATATTTATAAATAACAAAAAATTAATTAAGGATAGATGTATTTAAAATTAATCTTACCATTCGCTTCACATGAGAAACGAACGGAATGGAGTCGCCGGTGTGCGTGGTAACCAAACCGTGAATTTGTCAGCTCCGGTTCCTTACACCAGACTGTAACCGTCGTGTGAAACACTCGAACATCATGTGCTGAATATATTATGCCCATATATTCTTCGAGATGTATGGCGGCCTGAAATCCTTCAAAACCACCACGTCATTCCAGCCTAGTAGAGCGTTTTATCTGGCATATTTTTTAGATTTTTTTTTTGCACTATATAAAAAATCACGCAAGCTACATGATATAAAAGTATTCTAGATGAGTTAATGACAAATGAAATTTTAATATTTAAAATAAAAAAATATTATCATATTGTTTTTGATGTTACCTAATTGCAACGTGATTTTCCCAAACTCTCCTCACAACATTATCATTTGCTTTATCCCACTCAAATTTAGCCTTGCATTAAAAATTTATATAAAATAATTCAATAATTTCAATAAGGTAAAGGAATTAACTTAAAAAAAAGTAAAAATATTAAGTTAACACTAATCTTAAATCTTGTAAATCATGCATCGACATGTGGTTTCCAATCAAGATGTTTGGAAACGTGACTCTATTGAAACAATGGAATTTTCATCGACGATTTAAATGCCAATGTTATTACTCGGGTAACCTCAATGCTTGTGAACCTGAAAATTGATAAATTTAATGAAATATTATTTGTTCATAAATTGTTAAATATAAACCAATTTAAAGCAAAACAAACTTACATTGAAAGGTTGTTCTTCCAATGCACCTTATACTTGTGCCTCTACATTGCGAAATCGAACTTAAAGAGGCAACATATTCAGTAGATGTGTGTGCTTCAGGTGTGCCTCTTCTTGGTCGGCACCTAATAACTCGTTGTCATTATCGCTGCTAGAAGAACTAACTGCGATCTATGCTCACGATGTGCAATTGATTTTCCTCGATGCATCTACACAAATTTAATGAATATTTTGATAAACAATTTTGATTTTAAAAAAATATTTGGCAGCACCTCCCCTATACTAGAAACTACCTAAAATTTTAATTCTGTAAATAGACAATATATATGCCATAAACCAGTTGATTTTATTTTATTTCTACCAACAATTTTGAATAATTCAATTTCATCTTATTTTCAATGTGATAATATTTTTAATCCTAAATTGATAAGAGTTTTTTGTAATTAAATTTAATCCTATATATTCAATTTACATTGAACAACAAATTTGACAATAATAATTAAAATTCAACAAAACAATAAAAATATTATTGCAATATAGAAAAAAAATAGACAAAAAAATAATACAAAAATAAATATAGGCCTTAGGAATGAAAAATTCTTACCTTAATGTTGTGCTTAATTTAAGATTTTATTTACATGTGATAAAAAAAAACAAAAAAAGATACATTGTTAATAAACTGAATAAAAGAAAAAAAAACAGAAGAAAATGTGTCAAAAGATTCACCATATATACATGTTGATTGTGTTGAGAGAAAAAAAGCTTGATTTCTAGCCTTTATGTTTGAAAGACAGAATGTAGAGAATCGATGAGAGGATTTGAGAGACTGGGAGTGATTTTGAGCCTTAAGAAAAAGAAAAAAAAAGAAGTTCTGCTGCGCTTATTGGTTTTTATATTACATTTTCCCAAGGGAATTACCGATGGACTATTAAATATTATTATTTTTTATTAGTATGTTGGTGATTCTCTCGATAAAGTTCCCTTGAAATTTTTTTTCACACTAAAAATTTCAAAAAGCCCTTTAGATTTTTTCCAGTTTGTCCATGATTCTGTTGGTAAAATAGTGAATAGTAAACAATCAGAGATGCATTAATTACCAGCACGTTGGAAATCACAGTCCATTAGTGATTCCATCTAGAACCTACCATTCAATCAATAAACTTTAATTGTCATCACTGACATGCAAAAGGAATAGTTCCTTTCGCCTTAGGAATACACCAAAAAATATAAACCGTTGATATTTCCATCGATGTTATGAATAGTGTAAGAGGAGGGGAACAATTCCCTTCACCTCTAGAATACACTGACAGACACGAACCGTCAATAGTTCCATCGGTGTGATGTATAGTCTGTCGGTATTTTCATCGGCATGAAACAAGGTCTGACGCCTGATTGTATATGTATTCCTTATCTATCCATTTTGCAGATACTTCAATTGAATGTTGCAGCACAACACAATAACACAAGTTCACAAAACAGTAATAAAATAAATACTTCTTTATAAAGAATTTCATCAATAAATATTATATTATAGTTTATGGCATTATAGTTTCGTGTTTTGATAGTTATTTAAAATTGTCTTCTTCTTCTTATTCAATTGAATCGTCATCAGCTCCATCACAATCTTCTACGTTGATTTCATTGCTATCATCATGTTCATCAACCTATGCTTGTCCGCTAGTGCTCAGAACAACATTCAACTCTTCAGCATCAACATCAACAAAAATATTATCAAAGGTGAAAAACATTGAATTTTCTTCTAAGTCAATTGATGAAGCAACTCAATATGAATTAACCAACTCATTAACTTGAAAGACATCATCTCCTACATTTGATTCATTGTTCTCATCTTAAACAACCTCGATACGACCCTTGGGCTTGATTTTCAATATAGATAACCAATCAATTCTTGAACGATCATTTTCAAAGGAAGGGGTATATGTGTAATAAACTTGTTGGCATTGCTTGGCAAAAACAAAGACATTATTGACGTTGCGAAGTTTAACTTTTAAATTAATTTCGACCAAATCATGATAGGGATTTATTTTGATTCCTCTGCCAGTAGTGTTATACCAATAACATTTGAATAAAAATACTCTATTATGCTTGCTATGATATTGCAATTCAATTACCTTTTCTAATTTCTCATAATAGTAAACTTCAAACTCACTTGAAGTTGATCCCTTAACACAAACCTCACTGTCACATGTCTTTCTACCCTGCCCATATTCTTCAGTATGAAACACGTATCCATTGAAAAAATACCCATTGTAGCACTTCATCTTTCTTTTAAGACCTAGACTTAGTAAAGACAATATAGCACTAGCATTCCCTTCTAATTTATAAAGGTGGTACATCGAGTACAACAGTGAACGAGAAATGTGTAATGAAATTAAGTATCTCGATAGATAATGATAATTAAATACTACTTACATGTGTTCTGAACCACGTGACAAATTATTCATCTTGTAATAAAAATATTTGAGATTCGATCAGTTGTGAGTTTTTAGATAGTAAATATTGACGATGTTGCCTACAAGGTATTTAATAATGTATGAGTTTGTGATATTACAAGAGATAAATAGTCTATTAACAACAAATTTTAAATAATATACTTACTGAATAAAAGGTCTCAGTTCTTCGCAGTTAAATAGGCAATACTTATATGCTTATCTGAATTCTATTTTAGACAAATATCTTCTTCTAACAACATTGTTTGGTGCAGGTCATCCAGGATTAAAGAATATTGACAAGTTCCTACTCGAAGGCACTTTACCATCATCATCATGTCTTATAATGCAACCATATTATTTGATAGTTTTACTCATATTTACGTAGTATTTTGTCTATGTTTTATATATAAAATGCATTGATATTCTTTGTTTTATGTTTTTAAGGTACTTTTAGATGTAAGATTAAAAAAGAAGTAAATTGGAGATAATTGACAGATTTGACCTCTGATCGATGTTTTATGCAGAACTTGAGCTCTAGAAGTCAAAACGAAGTGATTCCTATGGCATTAGAAAGCTAACATCGATACCTTTCTATACATATATAGCACGAAAAATAAAAAGAAATAGCATGGAAATCGCAGCCTTCAAAGACAAATCTCACATTTTACTAGTGTTGACGTTTGACCATCCGATTTGAATATCTTAAGCTAGAGAAGTCCATTTGATGCAAACTCAATTTTTTTAAATTCCTGACTCAAAGACTTATCCTCATACCAAATTTCAACAGAAAAAATCTCATATAAGAGATATATGATTTTTCTAAGATGACACATGAATTATGCCAACAAACAGGTTTTGTGAAGAAACAAGTCCAAATTACTTTCCAAAGCATCGAAACCGACATCCAAGTCTTTATTTCAATAATTTAACTCTTCTAAGTCCAAAGTCAAAGCTTAAGGATTTTATGCAAGGCTATTTCAATTTTTTTTGGAAAATAGTTATTACTACTTAAATGTAAATTGTCTACTTAGGTAAGGACTATTTTGTAGGAAAGAGGGATTAGGGTTTTCTATCAAATAAAAAGAAAGAGAGAAAAGAAGAGAGGAGGCGACCAGAAGAGAAGAAAAACACACTCTTTCCTCCAATAACCCGAAATCATGCATTCTTCTTTCCTTTTGATTAGTTGTTTAATAGACATGCAAGACTAAGCTCTTTTTCTTGGTTGCAAGGACACATAAACCTTTGAATTTCTTACCCTTTCTTTTCAGTTTATATGATGAATATGTTTGTTTTCCTATGCTTATTTCCTATGATTTTTTTATTTTAATTGTTAGAGCTGACTCTAAGTTATTATTGTGAATAATCTATTGCTAAGTTTGATATCCAAACCGGAGTTGAGGTATATAAACTTGTGAAGCAACTGAGTTTAATAATTGTGGTGGATCTCCGTTATTAATCTTATGGAGAACATTCGAACAAATCAAACTTGAACTGTGGATAGTTATGTTGTCTAGATTAATCAATTTATCTTGCTCTTAAGGCTGCCATTGAATTAAATTACTAGTGCGAACACTGTGATTGTTTATTGGTTAGGGTTAGTTATACGATATATTTGTTAACTAATCAATATTAAAAAGATAAAGATTCAAAATATAAATTGATGTTTCCTTTCAATGATCGATTCTGAGTTTTGTAGGTGGATGTTTACTTGAAACCAAGGTTTGTTCTCTTGATAGTTTTCTGATGTATTTAATTTAGTTTGATTGTTTTGTTATACTATAGCCTAGATAATCTCAAAATCCCCCCATTGCATATTGTATAGCATAAAAATTTGAACTAAATCTTTTTCGTGGGATTAACCCTTTACTTGCTCTATTCTATCTTGTTTATTTAAGCTAAGGTAATTAATTTGTATGACCGCGATATCACAACACCTTGAAACATAATTAATTCTTGTTCTGAAATGAGGCTTAAAATTATATGAGATAATTATTGAGATCTCCTCAATAATATAGGCCTCACATATTGAAGTCTCAACGTGTGCCTTGTTTTTAATATTTTTTTCTTAAGGTTGAAGAAGTACCTAAATGGAATTAAACAAATGTTTTTAATTAGCAAAAACAATGAAAATACATTTTTAATTACATTGTATGTGTAATCTTTAACCTATCAAATTGATACATCCATCTATATTGGACTGACCCTCCAACTTTTACATCATATAGTACATGTATAGGGAGATGCTCCATCGAGTCAAAAAAAATAATGGAGGAAATATTATCTCAAGTTTGCATATTATTTGGATCATATTTGTTTCAAGCCTCTTAATGTACTATCTGCAACTTGTTGGAGCATATATCTCTAAAAAAATGACTGATCTTCGTAAGTACATCTCATATCCCCTTTGGCAATAAATCACGATAAGCTAATGGAATGAGTGCTTGCATAAACACGTGGCAAACATGGCTCTTCATTCCATATAATGCATTCCATCCGGAAAACATGGCTCTTGATATGTTTAAGGCATTCCATCCGGAAAACATAGACTCTTAAGCCATTGGTAGACTAGTAGTTGTGTATTTTTATCTAAGGCGAAGCTTGCTTTGGGATTTGCGACTCATTACCCAATATAAACCAACTTCATATTTTTGCGGTGACAAAACAACGCTATATCCTTTCTAGCCTTGATATTATCCTTTGTCTTCCCCTTCACGTCCATGATCGTGTTGAAAAGATTCTCAAACATGTTTTTTTCTATGTATATGACGTCAAGGTTATGGTGGAGGAGATTGGTCTTCTAATAAGAAATTTCTCAAAAAATACTTTGCTTTACCTAATTATGGGTCAAACTAAAACCAGGAACTTCTACTTACCAAATTGAAAACAAAAAATAATATCACCGTACTCTAACACCACGTCATACAATTCTTCACCAGAAAGACACGGGGGTTCAACATCATTTTCAACTCTACCAATAAAAAAATCATTTTTGTTCTTTTTATTCTTGTGATCCGTTGGTAAGAAACGTCGGTGGTAGTAAAAAAAAAGACGTTTTAATGCAATTTGTTAGTGTGGATGCCTTCTTATTTTCCATACAGTATAGATATGCTAGTTTTCCATACTTGCCCCAACTAGAAACCATTTTATAAGCTAGAAAATCATTGATGGTCCACATCAAAGCTGTCTTTATAAGAAAAAAATTTCCATTGATATATCATAAGTCAAAGCCCTAGAGGACCATAACTATGTAAACTCATCAATCAATGGTCGAAGACAAACATCTATATTCTGGCTTGGACTATTAGGATCGGGTATGACCGTGGATAAAAACACAAACTCCAGCCTCATACATATCCAGTGACAAGTTGTAAATCGTGAGTATAACCAACCAATAAGAATAAGAAGCAGCAAATGACCTGAATAGATTTAATCTGTTTGTACATAACCCAATACGTATATTTCTTGATTCAGCTGAAAAGTAGGGATGCATATTGTTAAAGTGTTTCCATGCTTTACCGTCAGAATGGTGCACCATCACTTCATCCACCGTATCATGTGATTGGTGTTATGTCATGTGCTCAGCATTCTTTAGTGACATAAATAACCTCTGTAGTCTAGGTGTGATTTGGAAGTATCTAAGTTTTTTTTTTATGTGCGACAAAAGTCTTTCCTCTGCCAATTATAGGTTTATAACGAGAATGCTCGCATATCATACACTCGGTTAGCTCAACATTTTCAAGGTAGTACAACATGCAGAAATTTAGATACATGTCAATTTTATGGTATTTTAGACCAATGAGTTTTATCATGGACTTATCAGTATAGAAGTTCTCTTTCAGCCTGTTTTCTTCAGGTAAAATGCTTCTCGCTGATTCGGTAATCTGTCATAACCACCCTCACTCGACCCATAATCTGACTTGATTGTAAACACCTGTGCAACGCATGATAATTTACTGTGATTTATGCGATCATCCCATAATGGTTTGTTAGAATCTTTTAAAAGATCAAAGAACCTGGTTGCGTCTGCATTAGATTTTTCATCTATGATTGGACATTAACCGGCATTACCCTAATTCATTCTTATCGCATTCATAACCATAGTCCTATAAGGATTACTGTTATCATGTACAACTTCATGCATGTTACTAGCACTAGAAGTTAACCTAACCATCTTTTCTACCATGGTCTTGTAAGGAACAAATGGTTCACCTTGTGCTTACCAACACAAGAATTCTTTTATGAACCCTTTGTGTAGAAGATGCATCGTTACAACATTTAGATCGAAAAACTTTTTTATTTGTACACCTCTTGCATGGACATCTAATACCGCCTTCACTAATATTTCTCGAATTAGATGTAGCGTAATTAATAAAACCCTGAACCCCATTACAATAATCCATCCTCTATAATCCTTGGGGTGAACCTCAATACATTCATGAATCATCATCCATGACTTTTATCAAATCTATATTAGATAATGATGACAACATGTATTAATTAACTACGCTAAGTAAATAAAATTGCAAAAATATTGGTTTAGCTCAAGATTATTCAATCTACTTTAATACTTCTCTTAATTCATTATCAATTATCTATGTAGATATAAATTTATACAAATTTATAAAAATTACAACTCAACAATAAAATTGACAGAATATAAAACGAACCCGTTAAATAAGTTATTATTTATTTTATAACAACACACCTAAGTCGGTAATTCGACATAAGCTTCAATAATTTACAAACAAATATAATTTTACAGAATCTAAATCAAACCATAACATGTACAAATTTATAAATCCATACAACAAGTTTATTTGAGAAAAAACAATAAAACAAGTAAGAACCCAAACAAAATACATATACTACAAAAATATACAATTAAAAAAATTAACATTTTAAAAATATGTTTAAATTTTAAAAAGGATAGATGCATTACTTAAGATGAAAAATCTGCAATAAATTTCAATATGAACATGGATGTTGTTAAACAGAGTGTTGTTGTGACTGGAAAAGCTATGGAAAGATGAGTTATATTGAGATGAGGAGGGGGGGAGGGGGGTTGTTTGTTTTGTTGCATAAGTTTTTTAAGGTAGAAAGAGAAATATAGGAGGGGGAGAGAAAGGTCGAGCGTCAGGTCATATGTTAAATATTACCAATGGAATTATTTCGTCTATCAATCTGTCGACAATTCTGTCAGTCTAAGTGACACGTCACTGTATAGTTTGGCTATTTGAATCCAATTGTAATTCTATCAGTAACAACATCTGTAAAAACTTACACGTCGGTGAACACATAAAAAAATACCAATGATATATTTACATCGGTATTTATCGACAAAGTTAGCGATGGAAAAAATTTGGTCGGTAAAGATCATCGTAAAATACTAATAGAAAAAATCTATCAATACTTCTGTTTATATTCATTGATTTTCTAGTAGTGAAAAATCTATCTCAACCAATTGAGTAAAATCTTTTTAAAGACATGGGGAATTATTATGATTTTTTTTTCTTTCATTCGAGTTTATTAGATCGCCTTGGTCCACACTCTCTGTTAAGTAGTTTCCTTTTCCATTTAGATAAATTATATTCAATTAATAGAAATTGAAAATATGAATGTTAAATTGATAAAAGGAAAGCTTTTTTAATGCATCGGTGAAAATACAGAATGCATATGATGAGTTGAGCCCTACATATTACAAAGATTATTTAAATCCAAGTATCACAAAACTGGTGGCCCGGTCATCATAAAATAAAATTTCTCCTGAAAGCTATCTGATTTGACTCAAAATAATTGGATAGGATTGGACCTGGATTCTCAATTCATTTGAATTTGTATTGCTCAATTATTATTTTTTTATTTGTATTCGCACTTTGTTTTTTTTTTATTATTATTCTGAGATGATAATCAAATATTACTTGAAAGGTTGGCGTTGGATGTCAAGTAAATTTTGTATTTATTTAGATTCAAATATCAGAAAAAAAAAAAACAGCAACATGCGCAAACGATCAACACGTTACATGATGTATTTTTCACGAAAGGAAACAATCTTTTTTTAAACATTATTAGAGGTAAAGTTGAAGTTGGCACAAGTTGTTTGTCTAAACAACAGTGAAGAGCTGAAACCAAGCCTTGAAGTGGCAAGATCAAACTGCAGAAGATTGTTCTCCAATTGGTAACCTCCGATGACGATTGAAGTCCTAGGGTTTAGACCTCCATCCACGAACCCAAGACACATGACATCACTTTTTACTTGAACCATTGAGTTTGCGCCAAAAATCCTCCAGGAAACTTTACTGCTTTGCAGGACAAGATCAATTTGTGGCACGGGTGGTCCAACCCTTGTGCTACCAATGTTGGTTGAGTTAAAACATGCCCCAAATGGTGCCACGGATGCTACTCTAGGAACAAGGGCTAGCTCTTTCACAAAAGTGGCAATGACAGCTTTGTAGATTGTTGTTTCCATTACTGTATATGGATTCACAGTGCTAATCTTTGTTCCACCAGTGCCTTGGATCTTATCAATGGATAGCAATGATGTGTTCAATGGAACAGCTTTTCCATTAATCTTGATAGACTTGACTCCGATGAAGTAATCAGAGGATGGCTCTCCTTCGAAGTAAGCAGACGCTGTACTTACAGGGTTGAGAATTAATGGGGTGTAAATAAGAAACTTGGAGGCATCAATACCTGGAAGAAGAACATATGGCCCATCACCAAAAAATACAACACCTTTAGCATTTGAATCTGAAGAGGTCAAGCAAATGGCAAACTTCCTGTCAAAGCTAAAAGCAGCAGAGAACTGAGAAGGAAGTGAAATCTTAGTCCTTCCAAAGCCAGCCATACCCTTGACACCACTAGCAAGACCTTCTAGGAAAAGTGTTCCACTACAAGCGAATATCAATTTATTCACAGAAGCAACTCTGCCAGGATTTGATCCATCAGTAGATTGAATTGAAACAGCATCTTGACCAACATCACCACTAGTGGCAGTACTTGTTACCGTATTGTCAGGGAGGACAGAACATGTGTTGTTGTTGCATCCTGGCCTGGGGCTAGAATAGCATTCATTGACGCAGCTCTTTGACCTAGCAAGTGCGCATTGGGCAGATCTGCAACGTACAGGTTTATAAGAAGACGATACATAGCCTTCTTCACAGTCAACCCATTGAAACTGGCCACCAAGATCAAGGGTTAACTTTACAGGGACTAAAGGGGTTCTTTGGTTCATCAGGGTAACGTATTGGAGACTTGATGCATCTTTTGATACGGGAAGGACTAATGCTTTGGGCCTGAATGATGTTTTTGACAAGGAAGGGACGACGAAGAAGGGAAAAAGGGAGCAGAAAAGAAGAAAATTATGGGTGAGAGCCATTGTGGATGATGTCTTTGGTGCTGGGATTCAATGCCGATTTATACAGCAGGAGGAAAAGTCACTTCGTTGGTGTGTGTGTCTGTATCTGTGCAGCCTCCAGGAAACGAAGGTCAGCATTAGTATTACAGTTAACAAATGGCGAGGTGAGGTGTCCAATATTGACTTTGACTTTCTTACCTGGATATGGATTCTCAATTCATTTGATTCTGTATTGTTCAAAATTTCTTTATTATATATCCTATGCCACCCGGTAACTTTTTGCTTGTCACGATTATTTTTTATATGAAAAATGTATTATATTGATGTTTTTTTAGGTGTATTGAGATGATTTTGATATATTTATATAAAAAATAAAAAAAAAATTTAAAAAAAATATTATTTTAATATTTTTTAATTAAAAAACAATTTTAAAATTTACAGTGCACCAAAATATCAAACAATGTATTTGTTTTTGCATTCAACTTGCTTTTTAAAGTGTTTTTTACTTGAAAAAATATTAAATTTATTTTTAAGATATTTTTCAATGATTTTGATGTGATGATGTAAAAAATTAAAAAATTATTTTAATACATTTTCAAATAAAAAATATTTTTTATATAATTATGCACCGCATTATTAAATGCCCACTAAAAATTAAAGGTAAATTTCATGTTTGATGCAATTATCAATAAGAACATCTAGAAAGTGATCTTTATAGCAAGTAAGAGAAGAAGATTTTATAAATATGAGTATTATTATCCATTTTGGGACTTCACAGTATACACAAAAAAAAATTAGTTGTAAAGGTTTATGAGTCTAGTACAAGGGTTTTTTTAGCTTTGGAAGATTTGAAATTTATGGAGGTGAAGTTTGGCAAAAAAAGAGCATAAAAAAAATAATAACTACTATTTGAATCTTTGAAGGTATAAAACCTTCATCTAACAAAGCAGGTTATGTTCATAAGGAACAACTATAACTCCTTCTTATATGTTTTGATGAAATTTTAGACTTGTTTCGGTTTCTTATAGTGAGGAGCTTGGATGTTGTTCAATGCATGAAAATATTTTTTTTTCTTTGCTTAATGTTGCTTATTAATATTTTATGAATGTTTACAAAGTGTTTTAATGTTGTTTTTGATAAGATGAAATAATTTTTGTAATTTGCCAAATATAGCAGTAGGGATGTTGATGTTTTTTCTAGGTTATTAATTCATGTTATAGGTTCGTGAGTTTTGATTAAGTTCTTTTGAGTGTCAAAATGTCAATTTTAAACTCTAAAATTGTTAAATATGCTACTTGTTAGTTTTGGTAATTTTAAAAATTAAAACTTCATACATGTTATTGATGATTTAATGTTATTTGTTAGTTTTTTAGATTCAACTATACTTGGTATTGGTAATGTGATTTGTGAGGATTAAAAACAATGTGTTTAGAGGCCTAAAAAGCCGTCTCTAGGTTTGACAATGTACTAGTTATTTCTGGGTTTGCTGGGTTCGTGTTCTTCAAGCTCTTCTTAAGAACAATGCCTTGGATCCATGATTTGGACCAGATTTGATCCATTTCTTTGCACTAAACACTTTGGAGGGACTTGATTAGTCAATAATCTATGGTTATTTTACATCAATAATTGATAATTATAGGTTTTAATTTCAGGGTTTTTTTTCCACACTGAACACATTTTAACCAATTCATGATGATTCATTGATAATCGAAATAAATTGATGCTTAATTGTTGGTCCTTCTTACATGATTTATAACGTTTATGTGCTTTTGATTTGATGAAATCTATTCCGGATTTGAATTCAGATTGTTGGAATTGGTTTGAATGTTCTTTGGTTTTCTTTGTGTTATTTGTTTTTCCTGGGTTTTAATATGTTTTGATAAAGAGTTTTCGTGTTTTTATCAAATTTGATTTATTTTGGATTCTAATTTAGGTTTTGGTTTTGGTTTATTTTTCGGGTCAAACCAGTAAACTTTGGTTTGGTTTGGTTTATTATTGAACCAAAAGTTTTGGGTTAAAGTTGAGTCAGATGGTAAGGCCATGTTTGGTTTGCCACTGTTTTAATAAAAAAAATCTTGGCTTAAGGACTTGTTTGACAAACACACTCTTATGCCTATTTTGGTAGTCTTATTTCAAAGAAAAATGAGTTTTTTTTGTTAAATAAAGCCTAAAAAACTAAGATATAAAAAAATAAATAATATTTGTTTTCTTGCATATGGCCAAAAATCCTAAAAATTATTTGAGTGTTATTTAAAATCTAAAATATTTTGGCATATTTTAAAACATATTGTATGGATTTTACAACAAATTTGTGAAATTTCAAAGAATTTTGGATTATATTTAAAAATTATTAAAAATATATTTTTAGCAAGAGAATTTATTATTCACTTTTAATATAGGGATAAGAAACCTCCAAAATGGTTAATATCCAAAATGTTATTAAGGATAATGATTTATTATTACTCACCTTTAATATAAGGACAAAAAAACATGTATGAGAATAATATTCAAAATATTGTTTGAAGTAATACAACTTATTCACTCATAATATAAAGAATTACAAGAAATTTTATTTGAAATATTATTTGAAAAGACTCAATAGCTAAAAATTTCAAGTTTATCTCATAAAAGCCTCAATGATAATTGATGACATTTCACAATTTCAGATCAAGTTCTTGACATGGAAAATCAGTGTTTGTTCATTGTAGCAAACTCATTAAAGTTGGCTGATAGAAATAAAAACACCATCAGACCATAGCAAATAAAGAAAAACAATGAAGCTTATCCTAGGTAAAACGTACTAGAGGTGCTAATACATTTTCTTTATGTAACTAGTCTCTTGTATAAAATCTTTAAAAGATCAATTAAGATTTTTAGAAGGTATAATATTAATTTAAGATTTTGAAACTTCTTTTACTAACCGTTTTCGACCTTAAACAAAGAGACAAAGAGGCAATAGGGCTGGGAAAAGATTTTCCTTGAATTTGATCAATTCAACTATCTTCCAATTTAATTCAAAATACTTGATGAAAGCAAGTTTGTGCCACCCATACCCTAGCTAGCAAGGATACTGCCATTTGTTTTCCTTCGTTAATTTAATTTCCACATTTGAAAATCCTCCTGTATTTAAATCCAAGTATTATAAAACTGGCGACCCAGCCCAGTGATCATAGAATGAAATTTCTCCTGATTTGACTCAAAATAATTGGATAGGATCGGACCTGGATTCTCCCCTTCGCCGTGCTTTACCACATCCGGAAGTTA
>Ga0325403_1000719_pt1 | contig 25016 bp, 17 predicted proteins | sample PopdelMetagenome_19_FD_205665 | JGI IMG/M metagenome (GOLD analysis project Ga0325403, IMG submission 205665) | Populus deltoides microbial communities from Bellville, Georgia, United States - Xylem-PdKOR-R4 | ecosystem: Host-associated > Plants > Phyllosphere > Stem > Wood/Secondary xylem... | reverse complement strand
AATTTTAATTAATGGAATACTTCAAAAAAAAAATACAGCATATAATTATCGTGTTTTAAAAAAAAGTGCGTGAATATCACATTCCAAGAACACAAACGGTGCAGTTTTACCAAAATCTTTTTTTAGCGATATAATTACCTCTAATTTTAAAGTTAAAAAACCCTAGAGATGCTTTCAAAGAAAGACTTTTTACCTATCTGACTCTTCTTTAATGAATAAAAAAATATCTAAACAGATAGGCACCAGGACGTTGCTGCTACCTACGCATTGACCTCAATATTCAAAGAAACTATACCCTCTCAGCCCCACCACTTTGAATTTTTCAGCAATGAGCTGCTACTGCTTCAATTATTTTTCTTAATTTTTCCATTGAATTTGGTAAAATTAACATTAATTAATTATAACTTTAAAATATTGATTTTGTGGTTAATGACGACTGCTTCATTCTTTTAACTTTCTACCACTCTTTAAGTTTTGATTTTAGGGATTAATTTTTTTAAAAAAAAAAAATGTTAATTGCCGTTGTGCGATCTATTTTTAACTTGAAAAATGCTTTATCTTGATTGATGTAAGAATTAATTCCAAGAATAAATAAATGGGATAACAAAATTAATTCGAGAATATTCTTATTATTATAGTATAAAAACAAAATATTACTTAATTATTCCTGAATAAACAAAATGAGAGAAGGTTGGCTTTTGAGCGCAGTCACCGGTGTCCAAGCTTTCTGATTAAATTTCTATATTTCCTACCGAGACCGAAGGAAGAACATGGCTATGAGCTTCTGAGTCATTAGTTTGCAGAGCCATTTTTGTTTAATGAGAAGTAAGTGAAAACCTGTGCTCATTGCTTGTGATTTACTAAATGGAAGTGATCGTAGGCAGGTTCAAAGAATCTGATGGTTTTGGATAGTCAATTATAGATTTGCCATCGATGAATCATGCGGAAAACTTAACTTTTGTTCGTATAAGAAAAACCGTACATAAAAGGTCGTAATTTTTGTTCTGATTAATGGCTGACACTCAAATATCTAGTAAAAAGATACGTTAGGATTCTTGTGGTGAAAGTCCTTTTAATTTAGCAAAAATTTTATTCTTCATGTGTTTGTTGTTTTGCAGTATCCCCGTGGATTTCATGGATCTGAAATGCACCCAGGCAAGCAAAAGTACAGCAACAAAATCCTAACTCGACTCCATGGATCAGGCTGTAATTTTTAGGGCAGCATAATGTCTGTGTTTTTTTGCAGGCATAGCAAAGATAATTGACCTCAATGGACTTTGGGGAATTAATGGTAATTAGCTGTGGATTAATGGGAAATTAAACAGTTTCCTTTGGTCAAGTATACAGAGCATGTTTTACAAATCAAAAACTCGGTGCCTTCATATTTCGTGTCTGCTAAAGATCAGAACCTGTCCAGCATCATAGAACATTCAGCACCAAATGAAACAAACAGGTTGGAAGTAGAAAAATAAATCCTAACATGATTTTCTTAGGGTAAAATCATTGGAAATGTGAAAAAATCTCAAACTTGACTTCATGCGAAGGTACATTCTCCACATGGAGACTGGCAAACTACAGAGATCTATGCTTCTGCATGCTTTAACAGAGAGGAAAGGTATTTGTGTGTTCTCATCCCGCTATATACAACAACAGTATCAAAATGTTGAAGAAGGTGAGTGACGTATCAAAAGAAACTGCAAGAGGTTGATGTTCAACACTGTGAGTGTAATGAAAAATTATTTCTGAAGCTCTATCTCAGAATGTGGAAAGGTTCCACTGTACTCAAAGAAGGCCTTTTTGTTATAATCGTGGTAAGAACTCCCTTCTGTTGTCTCACTGTAAGTTTTTGAGGTGGATACCATTTCAGCATTGCCATTGAAACCAGCCAGCTGCTGGATGTTCTCAAGCTCTTTAACCACCTCATTCATTGTAGGTCTGTTGGCTGCCAATTCTTCGACACACCTAATCGCCAAATCAATAAACCTCTCTAAGCCTTTCAGTGGTTTGCCCGGATCAAGAGCGGGATCAAGGATGGCATCTAGGTTGCTTGAATCTTTTGTCCTCTGGAAACCCATAGCTGTTTTCACCTCTCTCACAACATAGCTCCCGTGTTCTATTGGTTTTCGACCAGTAACTAACTCCAGCATTACCACTCCGAAGCTATAAACATCACTTTTCTCAGTCAACTGTCCGGACATGAAATATTCAGGATCCAAGTAGCCCTGCAGAAAATCCAATCTCAGGCACATTTTATAGTAGTGTTACGAAATTCATTAAACTTTAGCCTTTAGTCTTTATAGCTTGTTTAAATTCATTTAATCCTTGACTTCTTTTAAGGGAAAGTCAGGAAATTTTCTGCAAGGGTCTGCCTAAATAGTGGAACGTTGCAGGTGATTGAAAATAAGCTTGTCCATGCATGTCTAGCCTTGCCTGCAGGCTAGGCCTAGAAGTACATACAAACTTAGGGAAAATGATAGGTGCCTTGCACCATTTCTTATTCTCCTATTCTTCTAAAACAGTTATCAAGGCTCTATTATTAATATTTTGAGGAAGCTGGGGACTTGGTCCTGAAACTACTGCTATGAATCCTTTGCTATCACTATTTGAGCAGATAAAATAGATTTAGCTGTTATTGCATTATATTTCTCTATACTTTGAATAAAGATTTGGAAGATGCTATACTGACCAGTGTCCCTTTGACTCCAGTGGAAACATGAACTTCATTATTGTCCAAGGGTTTTGATAGACCAAAATCAGCAACTTTTGCAATTAGCTGATCATCCAGGAGGATATTAGTGGACTTAATGTCCCTGTGTATGATGGGTGGATTGGCAAGCTCATGCAAATACGCAATACCTCTAGCTGAATCAATTGCTATTCCGAGTCTCTTCGTCCAACTTAACTTGAAGCCTGACTTACCTGCATAAATCATTAGGATATTGTCTAATGAGAAACTAGGGAGAATTTTCCATGTTGTCTTTAGTGTTTTTATGATTATATTCTACACATATAAGTAAAGGGTGATGGGCATTAAAAGTCACATACTGTAAGAACTTCAACTTGATTTAATTTCTATGAAAAGAACAATAGAGAAAGCAGCAAGCTATTAGTTTTGTATTAAGAGATGTGAAAATACCTGAAATATAGTCTGTAAGAGTACCATTTTTAATGTACTCATAGACCAGCATCTGTTCACCTAACTGATAGCAGAAACCTAATAGGCTGACAAGATTCTTGTGATGAACCCTTGATAGAAGTTCAATCTCAGTTTTGAACTCATGACTACCCTGCAATGATCCTTGTTTAGCTCTTTTAATGGCAACTAGCACACCAGTGGGAAGAGTTCCTTTATAAACCTGAGAACACATTGCAAATTGAGTGCAAAGAAAGAAATATAGAGATTGTCATAATAGTGTACTTAAGTACTACTGAAAGCTTTAGAAATGCTGCCATGGTCCAACATGGACATGTCCTCTTAAGAGGTGGGTAAAGCACCTCTATGAAGTATCCTAAAGAAGTGAGTCTATGCTGATATATTCTCCAAGTTACAGGTATAGTCAACTTACCGTCCCATATCCCCCAGATCCAAGAGCGTTGTCCTCAGAAAAATTGTTGGTGCATTTTTTAAGCTCCTCAAAAGAGAAACTTAGCACTCCTTTTATCTGGGGAGCGGCTCCGTTGGCTTTATTTTGGTCCCATGATGCTGCATTTGTACAAGGGAGTGATGAGTAATTCCCTGGAGTTCAAAACAAAAAAGGTGAAGTGTTGGGTTTTGTTTACCGAATGGATTCATTAGTTGAGTAGCTTGATCTGCCTTTTTCCGTTGATGGAAAGCATAAACTCCAGCCATGAGTAAGAGTAGCATAAGTACAGAACCACCTACGGCTGCTCCAATGACGATCCCAGTATTTGATGACTTGTTGGAACCTGCATAATATTTATGATTACATTGAGGTAGAATTGCGGGCTATTTTTATTGGTGCTACTATAGAAAGTGTCCAGGGAATGAGGCCTCTGGATTACAAGTCAGTATCAAGCACAAGTTTCTGCTCAAAGTTCGCTTTACCGGTAAAGTAGTTGTCGGCATTAAGAATGAAAAAGAATGGTCCAAAAGCATCTGGGAGTTTGACAAAAGTTACGTTGTTGAGCTGAGATGTAATGACAGAAAATCCTGTCCGGTTGAAAACGTAAACGCCAGATGGAAAAACATCCAGCCTCACTTCAAGGTAATCATAAGCATCCTTAAATGGAACACTTAGAGAAATTGAATCAACGGGAAGTTGATCAGACTTGAAAGATTCCATCATTGCATCCTGGAGAAGAGTATAATAGCTTCCATTTTGAAAGTCTGAGAAGGAAAATGATCTGAAGTGTAGAATTCCTGTTATTGGATTTGCACAGCTACAGTTTGGACTGAGAAGTTGCTGTGCATTGCAAGAACGAGCCACACAATTTTCTGTTGGTGTAGCATATGAAGAATTTGGCTGTGCGGGAACTATGCAGTTTTCTGAAGACGGCATCTTCTGACAAAACGGATTACCAAGAAGCCTGAAAAGTTATGACAGTTGCACAACATTATACCTGAGTTGATGCAATGATGATAGATACCGGATTCCGTGTTCTAGCAATAAACCAGATTCAGTTCCTTGCCTAGGAGATAAAAAGATTCAAAGAAGTCACTTACAATAATTCTTTGCTGTATCCTGTTCCTTGTGCAAACTCACCAATGGAATTGTTCTGCAAATCAATGAGTAGCAGTTGGCTCCCATAGGTGGTGCCCAAATCCAAGGTGCCATTAAGCTGGTTGTTACTTAATACTCTGTCAACATAAGTCAGAAGAATCAGCTTTAAACATCACTGGATTTTATCAGGTTTTTACTAAATATTTCACTGTATTGATTCAATCAATCGAGTATAAATATAATGCTTTTTGAGAAGAAGGTGGTCCTTACATAGACTGTAACTGAGCAGGACTAAAGAGGGTGGCATTTATTGGTCCTTGAAGCTGTGTGCGCTCCATTATTCTGTCAGCACAAAGTTTACCTATTAGGGTTACCATAGATCTACACTTTCTCATTATCCAAGAGAGCAAAAGCGCAAGGTATGAATATTGTTATTTTGCCTCTTTGCTTTGTGTGTGTTTGGAGAAAGATAGAGAGAGAGAGAGAGAGAGAGAGGGATACAATGATGTCATGGATTGTAGGCTTGAAAACCATGGTGGGATTAATGATGCGTCAAAACTATTGTTGCTCATGTCCCTGCAAATAAAAAATGAATCTGGGAATCAGATATGACACTGAAACTGAGACAGCACCGAGCTGTGGAAAAGGGAATACTGGAGTCCCACTTTAGCAATCTGAAGATAGATTTAGATTTTGCATAATCAAAGGCTACTTACACATAGGTGAGGACCTTCATGCCACTGAGGTCAGGCATTGATCCAGAAAATTTATTGTTAGACAAGTACCTAAAAACAAATAGCAAGTTATGCTTAATCCAGTAGAGCGGGTAACATAAAATTCAAGGAAATTTGAAGAGAAATTGTGTTCTTACAGCTCGGAAAGACTCGGGAGACTGGTGAAGTTGAAAAGGATGGGCCCGGTTAATGAATTCCTATCTAGACGTCTGTTGACAAGACAAAATATTTAATATCAAGTAACTGGAAACGTTCCAGTCTATGATCAAGACATATACTCACATCGCCTCCAAGGTTTGTACTAGTTCCAGTGTGGAAGGAAAGCTGCCGCTGAGTTGGTTGCTGTCAAAAAGCCTGCTCAAAGTAAGATATTCAAAAGGATTAACTATTCTGTTTGAGTTTTCGGATTTTCTAATCTCAAGGATTCTACTCTCCTTGTTCATGTCTAATTACATGTACAGTCAACAGAAAACATTATCAGGTTTTCGGATAACTTACACATGTATGAGACTCATATTTGAGCTGAAAAGGTTTGATGGAATTCCGCCGGTTAACTGATTTTTCCCCAAATGACTGCCATTAATGGATGCAATTACAGAACATTATTCTGGAGAAATAGATCAACTCCAAATGACTGCTTCAAAGAGATACAGAAATGATCTATAGTACATACAAGTGCCTTGCTTTTAGCAGCAAATCTAAACCAGGCGAAGTCCCATCAGATACTGGAATTGTCCCGCTGAGTTTATTGTCGGTTAAATCCAGCAGAGAAAGATTAGACATTTTGCCGATGGAAGGTGGTATTGGTCCATTGAAGTTGTTGGAAGCTAGAGATCTGCACAGGAAGAAATTTGGGAAATTGCATACAGAAATTGAAGAGCAAATATTGCACACCATGTATCAACGGACTAGGCAGATGATATTCGAAGTATTGTCTCCAGGTTCTGTTTTCTACTAATCAAATTCTGAAATGGCGACGACAGAAATTCTTACAATGAGACCAGCTGTGTTAGAGATCCTATCTCGTCAGGAATTGGTCCATTAAAATTGCATTCAACAAGGAATCTGGCATCCAATGTAAAGTAACCAGTAAAAGATAGGTTCTGAGTTTGTAGCTAAGAAAAGATAGGTTGCTCAAGTACAGCATAGAAAAACTTCAGTTCGCTTACAGATTTTCAAGCTTCTTCAGATTTATTATTGCTGATGGGAGAATTCCTGTCAAACCATTGTTTTGAGACAAATCCCTGTATGCAGAACTGATATCAGATAACTACATGGTTTAACTGCCACTTATCTAAAAGCTGAAGTCACATGGATAACTGCAGTATAGAGAACTCATCACTGGATTTTCAAGCATGAAAGTTGAACTAAGAGGGGACAAGAGAACATAGAGAAAACCCACAGAGTTTGCAGCTCTGGAAAATTGCCGATGTCGCCAGTCAACGTGCCGGACAATCCCATGCCTGATAGTACTCTGAAAACAGAAACGCATGCTCTATGTTCAGATATACCGAAGATGAGCATGAAAAAAAACAATCAAAAGCAGTTAGCACTGAGTTACATACATGGAGGTGATACGAGAACCGGTGCACCATATTCCTTCCCACCCACCGCCACAAGGATCAGAACCAATCCAAGTCGGCGGTGTGTTCTTCCAGTTACTCTTGAGAGAATTTAGAGCAGATACTGCATCAGATCGACACAACAGTTGCCATGGTTTAAACATAAAGAAAACAAGGAACAAAGGCTGAAATAAAATTTGAGGTAAGTAGGCACTTCCACACCAAATAACAAAATAATATAAAACACTCTCGAGGGTTAATTCTGCTTGGAAAACCATAGATGAACTTACAGTCATTAGAGTCTGTCACTGCTGCTATAACTAAAACTTGAAGGCAGGTGATCAGCAGGAAAACCGGAAGTCCTGAACCCATTTCTTGCAGACTGCTGAGCTCCAACAGAAGGCTCTCAAACCTCAAAATATTTCTCTCAGCTGCCTCCTACAGTTGATGAAAACTTGCTAATTGTATTGTTTTCCAACGTCACCGGCTTCCGGCGGACGAAACTGTATCAAAAGGGGTGCTGCTTACAACGTCAACTGCTCCCTTGTGAGATGTTGATGGTAGAAATAAACTTCGATAAATAAAACAACAAAAATATGAAAACTAAATAGGCCAAGTCCTGTTGAATGATCTCAACATATTGAAAATCATAATCAGCAACAGACGACTAGTACAGGTTTTACTTTGGTCATCTAAAGTTTCTTTCGTGAGAGTCTCAGATGTTTTTTGCTAAACATAGTTCTCAGACAGGGCGGAGACTAACCTTGAAATTGACTCGGGTTTATCACGAAGATAGAATTGATCCACGTGTGGATTACCAGGTCATCTAAGATCAATTTATTTTTATGGCTTCATTTTTCTTATGTCTTGGTGTTCGCCCGGCAGGTTTGGACAGGGTTTGGATAGATCAATCAGGACTCATATTTTTTTAATTTAATTTGAAATAATTAAACATAATATGGTGAAGAAATTCCAAGAAAGTGGTGTTTGGACCCGATCTCCATCCGAATGTTCAACCCTATAAGAAGACTCGTTCTTCCTTCTTCTTTATATGCATTCCCATTTGGTTTACCAAATCCTGTTTTCTTGCACATTTGGCTTTGCATCCATTGTCAATACATCGTGCCAAAGCAGAAAGTGGTGACGTGGCTGGTTTGGTAAGAAATGGGAGCCACTTGCACAACAACTCTCGTATATTATTCCAACTTGGACCGATCTTTTTCCTCTTCTATTGTATGATATATGCACAATTCAAGTGAATATTCAAAGATTAATTTTGTTATTTAAGAACATTAAGTTGCATGATCCTATATGTTTTTATATACTTTCAAGGGTTTTCCTTTCTTTCTTTTTTTTTTTTTTTTTTTGGTTTCTTCTTCTTTTTACTGGTGCCCTTTCACATGGTAAGGCTATAGAAGAATTATGCCTGCCCTTTTCATATAATTCTTTTTATAAATTTATTGGTGCCCTTTTACATATATATATATATATAAATGGCAAGAAATAAGTGTATTTTATATCACCCTTGAAAATAAATAGATTAAAAAAGAAAAGATAGCAAATCAAGCGTCTTCAATAAGAATGAATTTAGAAGCATTCTAAAAATAAAAGATTATTAGAGATTTTATATCATCGCTTGAACATGAAATATTCATTGATATAGCAAAATGCTAAGCTTTTTTTTCCCTTTTTTTATAAGCAAAAAAATATAATTTAAGAAATTAGATTAGAAAGTAAATGATATATATAGAAGTCATTCATAAAAACTATATACAAGGATGCCTTAACTGAACATTATTTTAAAATAAATTTTATATATATTAGTATTTCACTCATCCAAATAGTAAAAGATTGGGATGATAATATAACACCAAGTTATAATATAAATAATTAAGTATGTGTTTACATGATATTTTTTTAAAAGAGTTTTTTTAATTAAAAATGTATTAATATAATATTTTTTTTATATTTTATATTATCAAAATTGTTGAAAAATATTTAAAATAATTATAATTTAATATTTTTTCAGATAAAAATCAATTTGAAAAACTATCTAACCCACCACAAGAAGCTTGATCTATAATGAGTTCTCCTTTTATTGGACCAAGCAATGGCTTATTTGCCAAATATTCCTAAGAGCCTTCTCCAGAAACCCAATTTGAATAGACTGGATTCTTCTATGAACCAAATAGTTTTATTAAAAAAAAAAAAGTCAAAATTGAAAAATGGTTCCTCAAGACTTTCTTGAACTTTTTTTATGGTCAATCTTGCAAAGCAGTGATTCATTCTTCTTCTTCCTCCTCCTCCTCTAATCAGGGAAGGTTCATCTGCAAATGAATGCCCTCTAGATAGGAATTAACTGCTCCAATTGTGTTCTTGTAGTCATAGTTATCAGACTACAACCTATAAAATCAATTGGTCAACTCAAGCCTATCTCAAAAACAACATTGTTTTATTTTTAAAAAATATAAAGTTTTGGAGAAAAAAAATTTTGTAACAGGTCAAGTATCATTCGAATTCGGGTTTAACCAAGTCAATTAAGTTACAAATTAACTTAAAGGTTCACTTGGATTTAAATAGGCCAATATTTATCTCGACTAAAAAAAAAAACTTAACCCAAGTCGGACTCTGTACTTTAGATCTGCCAATCATGATCAACCTTAAAGCTAGACAGTTGCAGGATTATACTTGCTTGAATGAATAACATGAGGGTGGGTTACATATGAAAACGAAAATTACAAAGAATAATTGAGATTGGATTTCTTTTCAGAAATTAAGTTGTCAAAGCATGGAATTCAAGGCTCTCCTCCTGAATGCTATAAAATTCAAGAACATTGATGAAACTGATCAAATTGATTATTAGAGGGAATAGAGAAATGCAAGATGATGAAGACAGTATGATTCAGGCATGCATCATATCAAGATAGTTACCTTCGCTGTGCCATTACTATTCTTAATCTGCATTGATACATACATGTTTGGTACAACCAAATCCTTATTGTAATGTCATACTAGAAATCGCAAGCTTTACGTCGATATCTCACTGATTGTTGCTTTTACCTTGATATTTTCCGATGAGAAAATCTGATCTGAAAAGGAAAATGAATCAAACCAATTTCAGTAGAACGATAAGCAAAGACATAAGCATGCTGCTATATATGGGAAGAACTAAAGGGAAATTACTCAAACAGATCCTGAATCGATTACTTTCCCCTCCTCCATTCCCCATCAACAGAAAAATAAATAAAAAAACAAACAAGCTTGAGCTTGAGTAAGGCTCGACATTATCTTTAACTCTATTCAATAAATTATTGGTGGATAAATTATTCTGGCATGCACATTAGTGAAAACAGACATAAGAAAATAAACTTGAAGAACATCAGAACAATATGCATAGCAAAGTATTTACCATTTTGCTTCCACTATGTTACTGGAGACCATTACCTTCAGGATGTACTGGTTCAGCTAAGTGACAGATGAAGGTGAGGCATCTGGCTGATTTTCTGGCATGGCATTCTGGAATGCTGGCAGCTCACTATATGCTTCATGCAACCTTGATAGAAGAGGGAACTGAGTCTGCACAAATGAGAAAGCAAGAACACAGTTGTCAAATTGGATGTTAAATAATGAACAGAAAACTAAAACATAGAATTAAGAATCTAGAGAGTAGTTGTCATATCACTTTGCACACAACAATTCAAATGCAAGGGATTTTGAGGGGGGGGGGCGGAGAGAGATGAGCAATACATAAATGATAAAAAACCAAAAACAAAGTTATTTTACTGTAACAAATTGTGGCTACAGGTTAAATAGAGTGATTCGTAGAGGGATTACATTTTTTTTCTCAACTTTAATACTGTTACATATTTTCATTAAACCTAATATTCTACCATAACAAATTCAACACAAACTACAAGAAAAAATTAAAGATAAACATGTTAGTGCTGCCTACAGATGGATATTATAAAGCACATGTTTGTTTGATTTGTGCCAATTCAAACTGAACAGATGAACTACACGCAAAAATAAGAATTTAATACACAAATAAAAAAAACTCAGGGAACGGTAATTACCATGTCAACATTGAACCTTTTAATTGCTCCATGAATCTGTGGTTCTATAAACAGATCTGCCTGCAAGGTGAAATAATGTATCGTAATTTATTCTATGCCATAGAAGTGAGGATTCAGCATAATGTGTCAGAAGCACTTCAAAAATCCACCATCTTATAGCATTTGGAGCTCCAACAACACCATTTCATATCAGTAACCCAGATCCATGGTTTGGGAGCAGAGTCAAGCTAGATCCAGATTGTTGTCCCATAAAAGGTGTATATTATACATGAAAGTTTGAATTTCAAGGAAAACAAAGACGAAGCAAAAAAACAATAGAAAACAAACCATGGATACTTCATTTCCAGTTGCATATTTTCCAGCAGAGTCTTTTAGCAGCTTCTCTAGTGCTGAGACACACAATACATCAAGAAAAATTCAAATAAGAAGCACAAACACGCCTTAACATGTCAGCTTATATTCATATTGAATCTGACCAAGGCAAACTCAAATGGCTATCATCCATTGATTTGCATTTAAACATAATTTTACTGAGTTTTAAACTAATGTTGGCAAATACTGAACATGACCAAACAAGTAGTTAATGATGAACCTGTCAGATGTTTCTTGCTATTACAAGTCTTGTGTGACTTTTCTTGTGAACGAATTTAGACCATAGCAGAAACAGGTCATATGACTCACGTCGACAGAGAACATGAGAAGCAAGGTCTGTATGTACAAGTTGTCAGTGTTGACAGCCTATGGCAAATGAGAAGTGAAAAGCTAATTGTCTAGCTTTTACACTGAAAAAGAATTCAACATGGAGGAATGATCTGGATGTTATTTTTTGCGAATGGAATTTCAACTTTTCCACTTAGTATTTAAAGAAAAAGGTTGGTTTACCTGCAAACCCTTTGTTAATATGACTCTGAACCCAAGGAATCACCTCATCTGGACCAACTTTTTCCTTAATATACTTCTGTAAATAGAGTGCAGCAAAACAGCATAAGGAACATAAGTAGTCTGACAATGTCAGATAAACATCATCTGAATTCTAACACAATTAACAGATTAACATGAGCAATGATCTCAATAAGATACTTACTAGCACAGCCAAGTTTTGAAGAGGCTGTATGCTAGAGCAGACAACATTTGCAGCCTAAAATGGAAGAGATTAAAGAGAGAGAGAAAATCAGTAGTTGACACTCGGCACAGAAGCTGTTGGTAAAACTGAATGTGATGGGAAAGAATATATATAAAACAGACAGTTGTGCCCAATATATATATAACAAACAGTTGGCCCAATTAAATCAGGAACTCAAGATTTATGATCAGAGGAACTCATATCAAAACTGCAACTTCCAATAATGAACCCAATTGTGTTGGCTGATGAATTGTTGGTATAAGTGGTGCGCAAACAAGATATAGTAGTTAAAAAGCACAGAAGGATATGCAATGCAACCTGATAATTAAGGGCTTTTTTCTGAAGATCACTAGGCAACAAAGGATGCTGAGGGTACTTCTCTTCCAAATACTACATATTTCAAGAAAAAAAAATTGAAAGATTAAAAAGGGAGTCAATCGATGAGCACCATAAATAACAAAGAAGCAAAAAAAAATAGAAAATGAGTCACCATTAAAATGGCAAAAGAGTCGGAAATTACAATCTCCCCATCTACCAGCGCAGGCACATATCCGAGAGGATTCAGCTTTAAGAAATCTACCCAACACAATATGTATTAAAAAAATTCTACATTTAATACAAGATTGAACACAAGAATAGGAAATGAAGAGTGAAAGAACAGAAAAAAATAACTAGTAGCAAGTAATTAGTTATCACCAGGACTGAAATGTTCTCCTTTAAGCAGGTTAACAGGTATATACTCATATTCGAGCCCTGTAACCAAGAAACTAAAAATCAAGACTAGAAAATGAAATCCCACCAAGAAAAACCAAAAGAAAAATCCAAACTTTAAGCGAAGCAAAAGAAAAGGGAAAACCTTTGAGGTTAAGAGCAATGCGAACACGTTGAGAGCAAGAACTCCTCCAGTAAGAATACAGCTTCAATTTATTCTTATTGCTCTCTCCACTTTCTGCCTGTACATCACATATACCCAAATAAAACAGCAGAATTAACCTAAAAAACTCGGGCCACAATCATATCATGTAAGAAGTAAATGGAAGAGAAACAGAGTGGGGGGGAGACCATCGAACTTCCTGCCTTCTCCTTCTCTCTACCACATCACAGTTCCTTTTTTTACTTTGACAAACGTATGAACAAAAAAATAATAATAATAAATAAAGATAGTTTTTTTATGTTGTCAGACTCAGCAATAAAATATTAGATAGGAGCACCATAGCTTAACCCGTCTCTGTTTGTCTTTTACTTTTTTTTTTTTTCATTTTATTATATTAAAATGATAGAGTTGTGGCTTTGGCCCAGGTCTTGCAACGTGTACAGATGTCTCCTTCTCTGGGCCCACCTTATCAAAGTAGCTGACAATTTAGATAAATTGCGCACATCGCGCTCAGAGTATAATTAAATATTGAAATAGGTTTTAACGCATAGTTTGAAGATATTGGAGTTTAAAAACGCGATACTTTAATAATATTATGGTTTATAAATGTATTTTGTTTTAAAATTACGATAATTGGTGTTGTAGTTGTACTGTAATATTTTCAAGGAAATCAATTTAAAAAATAGCTAGGTAATTGCTAAAATAGTTATAAAAAAAATAGTCAAAACTGTCAAACCATTTTAGCTATGATAAGGTTTTAGGTTGTTTTTGTATTTTAAGCCAAAAAAAAATTTATAAAATTATAATTTTTTTTTGTTAATCTGAAATTTTATTTACTTTATGATTTTAGAGATTTAAAATATTTACAATTTTTTTCAAAATTTGAACAAATTTTTCTCTATATAGAAATTATATCTAAAATTTTATCTCGCTGAAAAAAACTTGCAAAAAACCATAATAACCACAATCAAAAATTCTAATTAAACTCAACATATTCTCATATTTCATAATCACAAGTAGCCCCATGAATATAAAAGAAAAAAAACATATATACATGCAAAATGAATATAAAATAATTTAATATTACAATATTAAGTAATCCCAAACTATTCAAGTAATAATTTGTCGTGTTATACTCATGTATCAAATCATATACTCCTCGTCTGTAATCATAAGAATGGTTGGGGCAACCATGGCAATGGTGGTGGCAGCAAAGGAAGCGATGGATTTTCAACACAAAAACATCAAAGGATTTTTAAAGACTAGGATGAGTTTGATTTTTGATTGATTTAAGGGAAAAATATAAGTGTTTGACAGGTTTTTTATGAGAGAAGTGAGGGTGTCGCTAGTTTTTTTTCGTGAGAGAGAGACAACATTGTGTGTTCAATCTAGTCTTCGATCTTTTAAAATTTTAATTAATATCGCGCTTATGAAACATGACATCTTAAGTTGTCGAGCTTCAGAAGCGTGTCATGTAGTTGTCACTTTTCAGAAGCGCGTCATGTAATTGTCACTTATCAGAAGCGCGATATTTAGTGGATGTCGAGCTTCAAAAGCATGACAACATCAAATTATGTCATTTCACCAAATCTTTTTCAAACGGTGTCTTTCCCCAAAATTTTTAAGTTTGTTGTGCTAATTTGACCCAAAAATACGCTCAATTTATGGTATGATTATGTTACTCTCTGTTTGGGACTGCGAGTTCAACAGAACTGGGTTAAAATTTTAATTATTTTTTCATGTTTTTGAATTTTTTGATGCGTTAATATCAAAAATAAAAAAAATATTATTTTAATACATTTCTAAATAAAAAAATACTTTAAAAAATAATTATTATCACACTTCCAAACACCCATTAATGTGTGTTGGATTTAAGATAAGAATACTATCTATGTGCCTTGATTATCCATTCTAAACGTGTGATAAAAGACTGGAACACAAAAGTCACCTATTCCTTGTATTTTATATTTTAAAAACATAAAAATTCACTCAAAAGCAATTTATTTTTATCTCTCATACTTTGTTTCTCTAATTACTATTTCATCTATTTTGGACAAGTCTTTTTCAAATTTGAAATATATTTTTTATGTTTGAATTCATTATCTTTAGAACTCGTTTGTTTTTGTATTTTAAAAGTGTTTTTCAAAAAATTTAAAATTATTTTATTTTTTCTTTGCTTCAAACTATTTTTTTTTTGTGTTTTCATATAATTTTGATGTGCTAATGTAAAAAATGAACTTAAAAAATATTATTTTAATATATTTTCAAGCGAAAAGCACTTTAAAAAACAATTACTATCACAACACCTAACAAGCTTTTAATATAAGAAAAAACTAAAATAAATAGATAGTTCATTGTTTATTCTTCTACTATGTATTAACACATAATTGCATTATGGATTTGCATATTGTAAAAAACAAAATTCAATCATGTACTTTTATTGGAGACTAGCAGGGACAAATCCAGGATCCAACTTCAGTAGGGGAAAAATAATATAAATATATAAATAAATTAGTTAAGATTCAAAAAGTTTAAAAATTATAAGTTTCTTGTATAAAGCTCAAAATTTCACATGTTTTATATAAAGTCGCTCCATAAAAAAAAAATCATATATGAGACTTCATATATTAAAAATGTTGTAAGATCTTCTCATTATCAACACTTCCAAATATCTTTTTTTCAATATAAGTAATCAAATAATCATTTAACCAATCATCCATAATTTGATTATGTAACCGACTTTTAACCAATTTCATCATTGAAGATATTTTCTCTACTAATGCAATGGCCACTGGTAAAATTAATGATAATTTTACAAGTAAAAAGGCTAAAGGATATACCACAACCTTATTTACCTCCACCAATATTTGAGCAAGATCATTGATTCCTTTTAGCTTTAAAAATTCTTCACAAAATCTCATGTCAAAAATGTAAGTTTCAAGGTGCTACAAGCTCAGCCATAAAGAAGTCAAATGGATGAAATTAAGTAAGATGAATAACTTTTGCTTATCAAAAGTATAAAAAGACTCACTTGGATTCAAACATGAAATGCAAAGAAGCAACTATATGTTTACCTCAGTAAAATGATTATTAAGCTTTTGAAGTTACATGTCAATTGTTGTATAGAACAACTCAGCTTCGTAATGATACAAGTTTGTTAATTGTTAAGTATTATGCCTTGATCAACCGCGAATAATAAACATATCAACTATTTTTGGGATATCAATGTTATATCTTTCATAAAATGAAGAAAAGTCATTAACTAAAGATTCTCATCCTCTATCCTTCATCATTTGAAGTCGTTGTTTTGAAACTTTAACCAAAAACATTGCATTTATGATATCTTGATCTTTTTTTTTTTTACAATGCTTAAGATAATCCATTTATAACTCTTAGTATATTTTTCATCAAATGCAAATTGAAAAGAAATTCATAGGATTATACCGAGTCAAGAAGTGCATAAGCTTCATCTCTTTGCTTTGAATTTACACAAATTTCAATAATGACTTCAAGCATATCAATAACAAAGACAAAAACATAATTAGATTTACCAAAGATCCATAATATGAGTTCCAGTGTGTATCATTGGCTCTTCAAAGCATAGTTTCTTAATGTAAACCTCGACCACTTAAAATGTCACCATCATTAAGTGCTTCAACTATCTTGTTATATAACTTTTCACGAAAAAGATCTATTCTCTTGCATTAGGCTCCCACAACATTTGTCAAACTAGAAACCATATTGAATAACAAAGCAATATGAACATAGGTTTTTGCCACACCAACAAGAGCTAGTTACAATTGATGGAAAAAACAATGAATATAATATGTGGATGGATTATCCTTCATTATCAAAGCTTTCAAGCCATGAAATTCAGCTTGTATGTTACTAGCTCCATCATAGCCATGTCCAAGTAAATGTGATATAGTAAGCCTATGTTTGGAAAACAATGCTTCAATTGTCTCTTTAAGTGATAGAGCAATTGTGTTCTTAATATGCACAATACCAATAAAGCATTCAATAACACATCCCTTTACATCTACACAACGTTGAACAACAACCATTTTCTTTTTAACTAATACATCACGAGACACATCAATTAAGATAACGAAGAACTCACGACCAAGATCATTTAAAATGATATTGGTGGTTTCTATTATAGCAGCACATACAATATCTTTTTGAATGTTATAAGCTATAATTTTTAGATTATCAGGAAATTTATCTAAAATAACATCTTTCATTCCTTAATTATGTTCAGCTAGAAACCATAGAAGCTTAATAAAGTTTCATTGATTCTTTGAGTTCTTAGATTCATCACAACCACGAAAAGCTAGTTCTTGACACAAAAGAAAGCAAATACAATCAACAGTTGCAGTCAACCGAGTTCGATAATATCTTCAAGATTGATTTGAAGTTCCAACATAAGCAACTTTAATATGTTGCCTTTGATTCATCAAATCGTGGCATTTCCTCCCAGTTTGGTTGTGAGCACTATTAAGATCTCCAACATGAATCTTGAATTTTTTTTTATCTTTTCAATTCTTAAATCTCATGCCAACAAAATAATCACCACTTGCTTGATTTTCCATATTCGACCTATAGAGATAACAACATAAGAAAAATAATGAATCGTCATCCTTATTATACTCTAACCAATAACTATGCTCCTTAAACCAAATTGAGAAAAATCATCGATATATAATCCCAATCTTTCTTTATGAAAAATTATAATTATAAGGTTAACACAAACCTTTTTACAAGCATGATCTTTAAACTTTGTCTCTATCATTGGGATGATATTCAAAAAATTTCTTTCTTAACCCCGGATCTAGAGGAAAATCATCTAAATTGAGTTCCATATGACTTGTTTTTGATAAAGTGTCTCCATTATTTATAACATTAACATTATTAGCAATGGGTGTATCCTCAACGTTTTGCTTTTTTTTTAATAACAAACTTATCCATGACTAAATAAATAATCTAATTAGAACATAATAAAAAATCTAAAAATACACATATACTGAACTACATCAAAACATCCCTAAACCATTTTCACACCATCCTAACATCACAAACATTCATTTTGTATATCACAACCTAGCACATAATCATAAATTATTTACATTGTCAATTTTTCATGGTCCTCTTTTTAAGTTATATTGAAAATTAAACTACAACAAAAAAACATATTTAAGTCCATTTTAATCCTCATCAATACAAAAACACATACTAAATACACATAACTAACAAACATTTATCTTATTTCCAAAAGTTCTCATTTCTCCCCTCTTAAATGGTTGGCTTTACTTTCACCATAAATACCAATTTTTCTTTTTGAATTATGCTTTATTTAGAGTCATTTACATTATACTACATCCTAAAAACATCACATTTTCACAATTTAACATTTAATAAACCTAATTTAAGATTTAAGATTTTTTACATAAACTTTATTAATCTTTACTTAAACTTGTACAATCGAGTTTATAACATCTTACACAATAATGATATAAACTTTGAATGTTAACAAGTCAAAGTTTTCTTCTCCTCTTTTTTCTCTTTAATAACATGAGTTTCCTCTCTCTACTCCCTTTCCCTCACTTCATATTAAAAAAAAAGATATTATTTTAATTTTTTTTAAGTCAAACTATGTTTTAATTGGTCACCCGAGTTGTCTTTAAACTCGCCAAATCAATTGAGTCATGTCAAGCCAATTCTCACACGTTCAATTTATAGCTTGATCTGGATAAATGGTTGGGTTAAGAGGTTTCAAGGTTAACTTGTTATGTTAGGTTCAACGATACTATTAAAAAGTTTTCCATGACTTTAATATTTTTTTATTTTCAAAAAAACATCACTTAATTTAAAAATAAAAAATAAAATCAGAACAACATCATCTTAATTTTTATTAATTAAATCAAGCTTTGATTGGATTATCTTATATGTTATAAATTCACGCCTGTAATTTAAAAAAAAAATGCTAATAAAATTGTTACCGACACATATGCAAGCAACAAAACTAATTTTATCTATTTAAGTTATTATTATTATTTTTTAATTTTAGTGTTAATTTACCGTTAAATTATTTTGTTGAGTGGTAATGTATCCTTATTTTGTGACAAGTGACAAAAAAGGGGCTCCAATATAAACAAAAATTATGAAAGAGAATTGCATGTTGAGTGTACAATTTTCTTTATTTTTATTTGAGTGTCTCACCTTTTTCGTTATTTTGTTTTTAGTCCTTTTGACTCTTGAAGACTGGCAGCAAAGCAGCATCTCTTGTGGAATTTTTCCACCCAAAACATTGCCTATGTAAGATTGGTGTTAGAAAAAAAAAAAATCTGCTCATCAGTAATGTTTATATTATCTGAGTTGATTTAACATGTTAAAATTAAATATATAAATATTATTGATAATAATAGATAAAAATAAATAAATAAATAAGTGATGGGTTAAAAGTTTTGAAACTCAATTAGCCTGAAATGATCCCCCTATACCATATATTTCTTTATCTTTATATTTAATAGTATGTAGATTGATTTTTTATTTTTATTTAATATTTTTTGAATTTTAGTGGATTTCTTATTAAATTTCTATACAACATAAAAGAGCTATTTTTTATTTTTTGCTTGATGGGAAGGGGAAGATAAACAGAATTTAATGGTGGTGTAATTTATGATAATTAGACCTAACATTAAGGGTGTAGTCTGTCCCCAAGGGGTGTAGCGTGATGGCAAAGGGTTTGAGATTTGCACAGCAGGTCTCGAGTTCGAGTCAGGGCGTGCACCTCTTGTAAGAGCCTGGGACAGCCGGGGTTTTACTCCCTCACCTGGGCTCACAAAGTGCGCTTTTCGGGGAGGTGAGGTTTCCTCGAATCCAAAAAAAAAAAAATTAAGGGTGTAGTCTATGTTATAGGTCCGTCTTTAAATATAAACCCATGAAAATTAGCAATGTAAGCCTAATTCCGTGGATATTTATAATTTTAAGCTTAATTCTGTGGATATCTATAATATCCATAAAAAATCTAGCCCAGCCCACTCGAATCCAAGAAAAATTAAATGGATCGGGTTTATAATTTATAAAATATTAGAAGTTGGTTTGGTGTGAGTTTAGCATTGCGGGCGAAACATTATTTGTCAAAAATCTAATAAATGTTTTTTTTTTAAAATTAATTTTTTTTAGTGTTTTTATATCGTTTTAATGTGATAATATTAAAAATAAATTTTAAAAAATAAAAAAATATTTTATAATCTATCTCAACCTAAACCTACCGCACTTTAATATGATTATGGGTTCAAATTTGATCTAATTATATCCATCAATACGCCTTACATCAGCTTCCGTGTGTGTGTGTGTGTGTGTGTAACTGAAAATCATGATAAATCTCTAAAATTAATTGAGAAACATGCCTGCTTTATCGCCTTCATCTCCATATGGTCTATTCCAAGAAAGCAACCCAAAGCTGCTTCATATAAAGACCAAGAAAACAACTATATATAAACTTGCTTGAGAATCAGCTCCAAAATGGCTTGTTAAAGAATCACCTGACAACATCATTATCAGATAGATATGTATTCATCAAACAACGGTCCATGGAGGGTTTCTGGTGGTCCTTTTACCACAGAAGACCGTATGCTATTCGAGGGTAGTGTCTTCTGTAATGGAGTTATTCACTGGCTCAATATTTCAAGTGGTTCTTCTTTATGTTTCGACGTTGACGGAGAACAGCTTAAGCAAATGCCAATGCCTCTGATTCCTCAAATCGATGATGGTATGGAACAGAGAAATGTTAGGTATTTCGGAAAATCTCGGGGGCGCTTGCTTCTTGTTGAGATTCATGGCCCTCCCCCTCAAGCTAACACACAACTTGATGTTTATGAGATGAGGGCAGACAACTCCGGATGGTTTGTGAAGCACCACATCGATCTTGATGCAATTGCTGGTGCATTTCCAGAGATGATTATGAGCTCATCTCTGGAATTTTGGGAGTTGACTAGTTATGCTTTTGAGATACTGGCTTTTGTTAGGGGAGAAAGTGACGAGGACTCATTTTCAGTGCTGCTGCACACACCAGGCAAGGTGATACCCTATGACTTCAAGGAAAAGAACTTTGTAATGTTCAATGTTTATCAGTATGTTGAGAGTCTTGCCTGTGTTTGACGTTGTTTCTGTTAGCGAAGCTCAGTTGTTTTGGCTATGTTTGTTTGATTCTGACGTGATGAATTTGAGTTCCATTTTCACATTTTATTTCTTGTTTTGATTTTTTCAGCTCTGCTAAATTTTTAATGATTCCAGTGGTCAAAATAAGATGCCTAACCGAGCCCAAGAAAAAACCAAAAGAGAGAGAGAGAGAGAGAGAAGAAAGCTCGAGCGGAATCCAAGAAAGAAAGAGGAGAGAGAGATGTCGTCAAAGTGCTATCAAAGCCTCACTGACCAATGAGGAGGTGCAACTTATCGAGATGGAGCCGGCCAACGCCACTAAGAAAGGCTACTATCGGACAAAGGTACCTTTCTTCACGCGCTAGACAATTTTCCTTTCCCTTTTCATTTCAGTTTCTAAATCTTTGCCAAACTAAACCCAATAAAGAAGACGAGAAGGAAAGGAAGAAAAATGGACCAAAGAGAAAAAGAAAAAAGAAAAGGTGGCCAACTAGCGCACTTACTCTTTTCGTGATGGGCAAATTTTAGATTAGACATGTTATTTTCTTCCTGTACATTGCTAACTGGAAATGGCCCTGAAAATGGAAGTGTTTCGCCTGTATTTATTTTCGAAGATGATGGAGCATCAGCTTTCATAGTAAATATCATAGGACGCATATATTCAATTCAAGCAAAGCACGCAAGAAGAAGTCCAGGTGGCATTTTGGGATGGTGACGCTAGACTGCTCAACCTACTGCTGAGAAAGTGCCGCACCATGTTAAAGAACTGGTCCAATGGCCCAGAGCGATGGATGATGTGGGAAAGCACAGACGGCCATTGACCAAAAGTGCCATTATTATCAAGTAGTTGAAATTGCATTATGGAATTAAAGTTGAGTTATTGCCTGACTCAACCAGAAAGTGATCTCTCAATTTCTCATGGTTTAGACCAATCAAAATTCAAAAGCTACCCACCACAATTCAATGCCAGCTAACAGGAAATGCTATCGAAGGAGAGGCACAGAAAAAGAAACGTGAAATGATAATTGATTTTCTATACAAATTTCCCACGTCAATTTTGGTTTAGTATACATGTAACCATGTGAGCAATACTGGGTTAATCAAGTAGTAGAGCAAGAGTAAGCATCTAACTAGCCCAAAGCATCAGTATCTTTCATGTGCTGCCACTGTTTCTTGTCCAAGGAAAAGGCCAGGGAGTAAATGTTTAGCTACCTCTCTACAGAATTGTAAAAGTGCCTCGTTGCATTTCAGATTTAAGATGAACTTACCATTGGATTCTGGAGAGGTTTGCAGGTACAATTGCTGGGGTAGTGGAAATAAGCATGACACTTTTGCTGTTGATAATTGGCCCTTTCTCGTAAACATATATGCATCCACATAACAAAGCGGGGGACCATATCAGATTCATAATCTTGTAATGCTGGTGCTTTTTAGCAACAAAGTAGTCTCGGAATCCGACAAAGCCAATCACCAATTCCACATCTCTTGTCTGATGGCTGGAATGTGCAAGACTTTGCTTCAAGTTAGAATTCCTGCTTCAAACTTTCTCCACCACAAAAGATAGCATCGCAATTCACAAAACCCCACTTCTTGTTATGTGCTGTAGCTGAAATTGTCGACTTTTTTGCTTGAGGTGGACATCCATTTGAACTTTTCCCCCGCACGTTACGACGATATCATCCTTATCATCAACTTTGTCATAACCATTGAACAAGATCTTGAAAGAAATGAAAATGTAAAAATTTTAGCCCGAAATCAACTGCACAGTGCCCTGCCACCAAAACCCTGTTCAATTTTCGAAAGATGTTATTGTCTTCCAATTTCTTCAAGTTTCCAAAGGACTTGCTTGATGTTTGGTCGAAGAGAAGGCGAAGGAGAACAACAGGCCATAGCCAGCTGAAAGTATTTGAGTACACATTCTTCAGTTACAGGTCTTTCATTATCATCGCCATTGCTAAGAAGTATGTCTGGATGGTATAAATCAGCAATTCTCCGATCAAGGACTGCATTTCGCATGAACGTTGGCAGATAAAAATCCTCATCAGCGGTTGGATTCTCATTGATCGGTTCCTTCCCTGAGAGTAATTCAAGCAGAATTATTCCAAGACTATATATATCAGTCTCCACAGTGACCTCTTTCATTTTGATAAGTTCAGGAGCTTTATATCCCTCAGCTGCAGAAGCTTCAAGCATTTCCTGGCCAGCAGTAAGATTCAAGAGGAGATGTAGGCCAAAGTCGGAGATACACGGATGGAAATTGCGATCCAACAATATATTCTTTGACTTCAGATTCCCATGAATTACTGGCTTCTGCAATCCAGCGTGAAGATGATCCAATCCTTTGGCTATTCCAATAGATATCTTATAAATGACGGTCCATTTGTGAAACTCAGACTTCCCATCTGCCAAAAAAACACAGAGTTGGTCCATTGAAGCTAAACATTTTGCAGCCCAAAAGTACGAAAATGACAGGATTTTACTTGAAACAGCTAGAAAAAATATGGATGTACAAGCTGAAAAATGGCGAGCATTATCGCAGGCAAGGCTAGATGACAAAGGTAAGTGTCGACAGCAACAAATGAGGCAGCATTTGAACCATAATTAGCTGGCAATGTGCCCAAGAAGAGATCTACAATGTATCCTAAATATTTTTAACAAGATCTAAATGGAATTTGATGGTGCTGAATCAAGAGAACATTTCAGCAGAAAACTAAAAGACTGGAACTATGGAGCAATGAATATAAAACAGAAATTGCAAATTCCAATAATAGACTATCAAGTCCATGTATTTTTCTAAATAAAACTTGCAGAAGAACACACAACAAACTTACCTCTAATGAAATCAGACAGGTTGCCACGCCTGAGAAATGGATGAACAAGGAGCTTTTCACCTCTAGGCCCTGCATAGAACCCCAAAAGAGGCACTAAATTGGGATGTCTAATGCACCCCAGCAACTGAACCACATCACCAAAATCTTCAACCCTTGCTGTACAAATTGGCCTCAAGAACCTAAGCAACCTCACACAGTTACTCCTCTGCAACAAGGCCTTGTACAAAGTACCATAGTTGGATTTCCCTATAACTTCTCCTGGTGCATCAAGAATGTCACTTATTGTTAAGTCTTGACCACCTTGAAAAGTTACCAGGTCCTCTGTCGTCTCAGCCCCATGATCTCCATGCTTCTCCTCAGTGTTTTCTATGTCATTACACGTCTTTCTTTCTGCCTTTCTTTTAAAGTAAACAAAAACTACAGCTACAACAACGAACAAGAAAATAGCTAAAGTTAGCCCTACCACAAGTTTTAGCCCCTGCCTGGTATGAGACATTGTGATAAAACTAGCAATTATATGTCAAAGAGCAGAGAAAGAAGATCTGGGAAGCAGAGAGATTGAAAGAGAGGACAAGAAGATGAAGATAGGATTGAGCTTTGCTGTGGAAGTGTGGAACCCAAGATTTATTATGTGAAAAGAAGTTAGAGAAAGAGAAGAAAAGGGCTAAACTAGAATGAAAATGGGTTTTGGCTTTGCCTATGGATCAAGATTAAAAGAGGCACTTGTGTACTGTATCTGTACAAGTACTTGAGGAGGAAGAGAAATGGTGGAGATGTAAGCTCTGCTGTTCCAGAAGTAAATCTAATGGTAATGAGAGAGAGTCAGCCAGAACTAGGCTAGCCATGTGATGTTTTATCTGTGTTGTAGCGGTGAAGGTCTGCCCTTTCAATTATACCAATGTGTATGGATTTTTCATTTCATAATGACAGGCTTTAATTTCATTATTCTATTTTATTTGTTCCTTTTTCTTTTC
>Ga0325403_1000718_pt1 | contig 25019 bp, 16 predicted proteins | sample PopdelMetagenome_19_FD_205665 | JGI IMG/M metagenome (GOLD analysis project Ga0325403, IMG submission 205665) | Populus deltoides microbial communities from Bellville, Georgia, United States - Xylem-PdKOR-R4 | ecosystem: Host-associated > Plants > Phyllosphere > Stem > Wood/Secondary xylem... | reverse complement strand
ATATCTAAGAATATTAATCCAATTTCAATTCTACAACACGGACTAAAAAACTGGACGACCTCAAGACTTTAGAAGTCCGTTGTCATGGAAGAGGAACAGCAAGATGCATACTACCTTCTAACTATTATTCTTTTCCCACAAATAAATTCACCTACTAGCACTTTCTCATTGCGTTCGCTTATTCTTCCAGCATCCCACAGTGGAGGAATGGAAGAAATATACTAGTTCTTATGGGGAGTTGAAGGTTCAGACAAACTGCTGGTCGAGTCACCTGTTGTTGGATCGAGTGCAGTGCCACTTGGAAGAGAGCCATTTCCACCTTCTTGAGACACTACGGGAATCTTCACAGCCACTCTTTCCATCTCCTTCTCAAGCTCTTCTTCCTGGCGCAGAGCAGTAAATTGGGTATCCAGAGACTTGGCCGCGGCTAACCATGCAAGTACGATCACCAGAAGTATTCCTCCAAGGTAAGGAGTTGAATTGGCAAGTGACCCAAAGGTTAAAATCATAAACTGTTGAATAAGAGCCCCTCCAGACTTCCCCAACGGATTGCAGACAACATCAATGGCTGCCTTCCCTTTAACCTACAGCACAGATTAAAGCAGCAAGATTAGCACTGAACAACAAGCCATTTTTAAATTGACTTTTCCATATCCTGCATCAAAACCGTCTCAGAATGACTGAAACAGATTGCTAGTCTAAACTGCAAAAGCATCTAAAACAAGTAAAAGGCCCATACCTTAGTGTCCTCATCCAAGGGAATATAAGCCATTTCTTTGCATGGATCAAACAAACTGTACTTGGCACTCTTGCTGAAAATGTTTTGCAAGGCACCCACATATACAGCAGCAAGAAGAGGAGTCATCCCAAACTGTGCAAGGGTAGGAACAAGAGGGCCCCCAAACAAAATCAGAGAGAAGAAACCAACTCCTGTTAGAAGCAGGACTGTAGGTGTAATTTTAGCTGCAACTCCCCATCCATATTTGTCAAATATAAATTGACTTAGAAGCATCATCGTGAAAGTTGCTATTCCAGTCGCTGTTGAAAAGTCACCCATAAAGGCAGAGTACTCATTTGGGCTGGGGAACTGTGAATTGAGTGACAGAAAGGGGAGCAAAGAGAATCAGTAATCAATAAGTACAGAGAAAAGGAGGGCAAGGACACAATCAGATCAAGTTTACCTGCGCCTTTAACTTTGATTTCCAGGTAACCTCAACAAGGTTGATGCTAATACCATATGCAACCACCAAAGTCGCAAGATCTCTAATATATCTGGAAGACACAAGGAATTTCAAGCTCTCCATTGTGGTCATCTTTGGCTTTTCCTGCACATGGATTTTCATTCTATTTAAGCTATGTTTGTTTTTGCAGTCCAATCATATTTTTGAAAAAAAAATTATTTTTGCTTTTTGCTTCAATTTTTTTGGTGTTTTTGGATCGTTTTGATATGTTGACATCAATCATGAATTAAACAAAAAAAAAACAATATTTTGATGCATTTCCAAGCGAAGAGCACTTTGAAAAGTAATTTAAATCTTCAAAGTATATGCTTGTGAATTGAATCTCATCAAACTACAAGTGAAAATATAAATTGTAATAGAGGAAGCACATGAACTTTTCAGTAATAAAATTGATATGGTTGTACATTTATCGATGTGGTGGAAATATTTACAGAACAAGTATTCTCACTTCTGCGGCTTTAGATAATTTGTAAGGATGTTTTCACACCCTTCAGTGTCTATACACAAGGTTCCTTCAAGTGATTTAACCTTTTTGTTTGTTTTATACGAGCTACAAAATAAGCTTTTCAACACCTTCAATGATAATTAAAAAAAAAATCCTTGTTAACAAAATTATAAAGGTAAGCCTGTCCTAATCAGCATTGAATGAACAAATCTAGATAGGCTAATAATCAACAAAATATGGCATGACAAGCATATAGCTGGTAAGATGCTGTCACATCACAATTTTAAAACTTGTTCCTCAAATTAAGAGTGCCGTGTTAAAAACAATTGCAGAGTGGCTGATGAAAATAACATCCAGTGCCAAATTAAAAAAAAAAAACAAGTAATTTTTATGGGTATACTATTTCAATTTCATAATAAAATTTAAATAGTATACTTTGAGAAGATTACCTTCTTCTTCTTACTTCGGGTTGGTAGAGGAACATAAGTATTCACCCACCAGTAACACAAACAGATTGCAAGCCCCATCAACACTACAATGCTCATCATTCCTTTGAGCGAGATGGCCCAACCATCAACACCAGGACCCAAGTTTTTTCTCAAATTAGAGAAGTACTTCACTGTTCGGCCTGAGAAAATCAGAGCAACATTTGCCCCAAGTCCAAAAAGAGGGTAAAATCGTTTTGCTTCATCTATAGTAGTGATCTGCACAATACATGCAACATCATTAAGTGGGTAGCTTCAATCAACATTTAAGTGCCATTCAGATATGGAAGAGAAAACAAAAACACTTTATACTTATCAGAAGAAGCATCTGTCCATAACCACTCTTGCACTAAACATGCCAAAGACGATTCTCGCATTTGTATTAATCCCCCGATTGATAAAAGTGGAAATTAAAGTTTAAAAAATAATACACATTTAGAGCAGTATGAAACTCTGTTCATTTGTGTACACGTAAACAGAATCATATCCACAACCCTTGTAGGAGATTCAACGAAATGAACAAACACCATCATAGGTCCTTTGGAAGCATTAACAAAACTTAACCAGGTAATTAAGAGATGCAAATGAGAGAAGCATTTGTATAAGGTACAATTACAACTATGGCAGGGCAAACCTGGCATCCACACCAGACATCAGCCCAAACAAAGGCAAAATGAAGTGCTAAGACTGTTTGTAACATCTAACTGAATATCAATAGAGAGTCAACTTAAAGATTAAAATAACCATGCTTCACAAGCACGTCACAGAGAGTTATTATCCAATCTTCCTCTACAGTAAGTTAAACCCTTTCCATAGAGATGAGAAAGATGAACCTCTACACGACCTCAAACAGTCCACATCGTATTCAGCTTCACTGAATGCCAAATGAAGAAAAGCAATTATGTATTTTCTTGTTTGATCGGATCATTTAAACCAGCAACATTCACTAATGAAAAATCAAATTATTCACGCTAAACAGCATATCAAAGGGACAGGGCTCTTTAAAATTTTATTAATCAAACCAGTTTTACTTCACTCCGACAAAACTCGCAGCACTTTTCATAATCCATGAATCTCTTTTTCTTTTAAGCATGGCACAGATGCTGAGGAACTAGCACCCAAAAATATATTCAGCAAAAATATATTCAGCATATATTAGAACTGGATGAAACAACAAAAGCATCAGAAATGAAGAGGGAACCTATAAATCGATTGAAATATCAATGACTGAAACATGTAAGCCCTTATGCAAACTACAACTCAAATTCAGAGCAGCTTTGTAACAATTCAAAGAATTATCGATTAGAGAAAGCATGAGTAACATATCAGTGACCTCTAGCGCATGGATTTTTCCTTTCTTTTTTTAAAACAATGTACGAAAAAGACAAATTATATAACAAAAGAAGAAAAAAAGACAACCACAGCTACAAACAATCAACAGACAATTTTGAATCCAAAACAGCCTTCATAAAGAAGGATGGTTACCTGATTAGCAAATCCCCAGAACAGCACTGAAATCACCACACTCCCCCACAATTCAGCCATGACATAGAACAAACAAAAGGTCCAAATCCTCATAATTGCTAGAGGACCAAGAAACCTTGGGCCAAGTACGTTGAGAAGTTTATCAGCAAATGCTTCAGGGTGGATATAGTTGCTGAGAGGATACAAAACAAACCCAAAAGCCCCAAAGAAGGCAATAAAAGGAACGATTACAGTATAAAAGAGAGCTTGTTTTGACAATACATTAGCCAATTTTGTATACAATAACATGAACCCAACAGCCATAGGCAAATTCACCCAAGTTTTCAAAAATGGTATAATTTCTGCACTGCTACCTTTGGCTGTCACGACCAACACATCCTTAGTGTCTCTAAGGATTGTGTAGTTAAAAAGAATACAAAAGAACATTAACCCAAGTGGGATAATTTTTTTAAGAGTCGCAAGCTCAACACCCAAAAACTTTGGTTTATCAGTTTCTTCACCAAACAAAGGTTGTCCATCAGCTGCAGCCTCTGCCCTGCAAATATGCAAGTTTCTATCTTTCGGGGAAAACCCACTTAGTTTTGATACAAAGGTAGGAAATTTTGGGACCCCATTTGAAGATAAAGAAAACCCGGTAAAAGTTTTAGGTTTTGTAGCAAAAAGCCTCTGCTTTAAGCCCTGTGAAGGATACAAAGCTCTGGTTTTGGGGTTTGATGGTAGTGAAAGAAGCCCTTTGGTTTGTAGCACCGCTTCCATGTCTCTCCCTCTCTGTTTCCCTCTCTTTAGATCCCTTAAACAAAACCCAAATCTTTGGTTTTCAATAAGAAAGCATAAGAGAGACGCAGGGAGAAATTGAGAGATAAGGTGGCCGAAGGAGAATGTTTTGATTAGAGAGAAATTGAGAAGCGATAGAATACTTTTATATATAGGAACCTAAGCACTCAGACCCTCTTACTGTTGTAATATTTTTTAAGTCAGACGACTAAAAATTTATTGTTTAAATTTATAATAGATTTAAAAAAATATATTTTAAATTTTTTTTAATGATTTTTCTTTACAAACTTTTCACTATTGTCCAAATAAAAAAATAAATAATATTATTTTATAATATAAGCACAATAAGATATTAAAATTATTTTTTTAACATTTTCATATTGAGTTAGTATTATAAACTTATTTTTTACTACAAATATAATATAAATATTTTTTTAGTTAATAGCAAGACTTTCTCATGATAATTTTTAATTTTAATAAAATAAAATTAGTATTCTACAATTGAGTTATTACAAATACAGAATATTATAATGACTATTATAAATAATCATAATCTTGATATATGTATTTAAAAAAAAACTTTATTATCAGCAAATGAATATATTTTTTAATTTTGCATTGAAACAAAAAGTTCAAAAAGAAAATTATTTTCTTTCACTACTAAACACATCATTACTTTCTTAAAAAAACTATTATTACAGTTTTTCATCCAAAGTGGGGAAGGTTTTCAATCCGTAGGGTAAAAAAGAAGACAAAATCTATGGTCTCAGAAATCAGAATGAATGCCCTGTTTGGGAACGATTAAGCGGAGTTTTTTAAAGATTTTTTTAAAATAATTAAATTATTTAATAAATTATATTAAATTATTTTGATCTCATAATATTAATAATATCAAAAAATATATTATTTTAATATATTTTTAAATTATATTTTCAAACAAAAAAAGGGTGGGGGGATCTCCTTGAGGTTTCTGCTAGATGCTGATATGCCCTTCGAGATACTTTACACTTTTCTAAATAAAATGGGATACATGGTGTGAAAGTAACATGTGAGATTCCAAGACGGCCGTCCAGTTTCCTGCTGAATTTTCATTTTCTCTTATTTATTTTTTATTTTAATTGATTGGGGAATTTTCTCTCACAAATTAGATTTTTATTCTTAAACCTAAATATTAGCATGAGCAGCAAACTCATTTACTCATAAGCTAGAAGTTAACTGTAACCAAAAAAAAAAAAAAGCTAGAAGTTAAAGAATTGTAATAATAATTATTTTTTAAAGAGTTTTTTGTTTTAAAATACATCAAAATAATTTTTTATTTTTAAAATTAATACATTGAAACAATATAAAAATAAAAAATAGCCTTTACACAGGGAAAAAAATAAAAAATACCTTAATAACTCATGGGACAAAATATATGATAAATGTTAAAATTATTTAATAAATGGTCAGCATATTTATATTACTATATAATGATTTCAAATCACTCCAACCGTGTCAGCATTATTATAGTTAGTTTTAAGCATATTTAAAAAGTATATTTTTCTTAAAAAAAACATTGAATTAATGTTTTTTTTAATATTTTTTTATAATAGCAAATTAATTTTCAGGTTTTTTTTTTTTTTTGAAAGTTAATCGAACGATAAATTGTTTCCGTCTGTTGCTGGAGGGCATGATTCTCGACATTGGTGCACGTTTCTTGCAAGGTTCTTTTAGTTCCAAATTCTCGATCAAAGTTTAGAAGATTGTTTGGACTCTAATTTTCAAAGTCAAGCCAGGTGGCTTTCCACGGATTTGTCAAACCACTGCCTTAAAACGACACCTGCATACGGGTTTACTAGTTTGTGTGTCGCCGGTGCCTAACTTGTTTTTTCTATTATATCTTTTAATATTTAAATTTTAAAAATTTATATTAGGTTAGAGAATAATATAAATAATATATTAAAATTTTATTTAATAATTTAATTTATTGGATTAAATTGATTTTTTAATATGATATTAAAATCTTAATGACCAAACGATCACAAGTTCGAATCTCATCATCACTATTTATTTGATAAAAATTAACTATAAAGTAATATAAATTTATACAAATTTCACACTCAAGGAACTTTCATTTAAGAGGATATGCTGAAAAATAATATAAATCATATCTTGAAATCTCATCTAATAACTTAAACTTTTGGGTTAAATTGATTCTTTAATAATTAATATTCTATTATATTAAAATAAATTAATTTTAATACATGAGATTTATATCAACATACCCTATTATATCTTATTGATATTAATCATTTAAAAGGACAGCATTACTTTATTTTTAAAATAATATCAAATTGATATGAATGATATATTCTTAAAATTAAGAAGAGGAAAAAGATTTCTTGTACATGATCATTTTTATTTTTATTTTTATTTTTATTTTTATTTTACTCGTGAGACGTGCGATGCAATATCCATTTCTGAAACCAAGAATTTGATTTTTCAGGAATTTTAGAACGAATGGATCAATTTTTATGTATAGAATGGACAGGAAAAGTTTGGTGGAAGAGTCAACAACACGTTTGCATGTCAAGTCTTGCTTCCCAATAATGCCATATTATAAACATGGGGAATTGTGATAATTGTATCCCGCACACAGGAGACACGCCCATGGCCAGGCCACTGCTCAGCCCGAGTTCCCAAGAGAGAGCACAGAAGTCCATGATTAGGGAGGGACTCAGCTCTACCGGGGTCTTTTACCGTTCTGCCATAGTTTGGCTATGATTGTGTTTTGAAATTTATTTTTTGGAAAAAAATTTTTAAAATTTTTTTTATATTTGTTTTTTATTAAAAAAATTAGTCAAAGAAAAATTTGACTTGTTTTTCAGAAAAGTGTTTTTCTAAAAAATTTGGACGGAAAACACTTTCCGGAAGTTGAGAAAAATTTAGAAATGTTATACTATTTGCTGATTAAATCAAATTTGGTCCTCAAACTTTTGATTGTTATATAAATTTTGTTTTAAATATTTATTTTTCAATTTCATCTCTTAAAATTTAATTTTTATATTAACTTTGGTCTTCATTTTTATAATTGTTATTTACTTTTCCCTTATCATTTTTTTATTGAAATTTTTTACGTATCAAATTTGGTCCTCATTCTCTTGATTGTTACTTATTTTATTTGAAATAATTTATGAAATATTAATTATTATTATTTTAATTTCTTTATTTTTTTTAGATTTGATCTCTATTATTTTGATTATTATTTATTTTATTTGAGATAATTTGTGAAATTATATTTTTTTTCAATTTCATTCTCATTCAACTTTTTAATCTGTAAGATTTGTTCCTCATTATTTTAATAAACTTCAAAAAAATAAAATATTAATAAATTATTTTCCAGCTTATTTTTCATGACATAACTAAACACTGGAAAATATTTTTCAATTTATTTTTTATTATACTACCAAACATCAGAAAATAATTTACTTTTCAAAAAAAAAATTACTTTCCAATAAACAAACAGCACATTCAAGTTATAAATACAAAAATATCAGGAATATAGCCCATTTTAATTCAGCTTCTAATGGAAATTGCGGTTTTATTCATAAATTGCTAGTTGAAATACCAGTTATATTAAATAATCATTATTGTTGATAGCATATGTATTAAACAATTACTAATCACAGTAATGATTCTTCAATACATAGATGTTAATGTGAAAAGCAACTACGCTGTCCGACCACAATTTTAGCTTAATATCAACCCCAAATTTAATGAAAAAAAAAACTTTAAGTCACCACAACCAAATCCTAAAAAAAAAAAATTATCAAATCTTAATCCCATAATTGACATGTTTGTTAATTATAATCTCAAATTAACGTATGTTATTTTTAAATATTATTTTTATTTATTTATTTTAAAGATAATTGATAATGGTAATAATAAAATATAACAATGTGTATTTTTTAACTTGTAAAAGGATGATTTGAAATTTTAAACATTTTCACCTATTGATTAATGATTTTAAATCATATTTATCTAAAATAAGTACGAGAATGCAAGGATGCTTGAACTCCAACTATATAATGAAATGAATTCGAAGTCCTCTAATAGTGGTAGGTAGAACAAGGACATATGTATCTTATTGAAATTAATAAAAAGTATATTGTCAAATATATGAAGCATGTACACTCTAGCATAGTTGCTCAACAGAATATGAAATTCAAATTAAATATAGACAAATTAATATGTTATTTGAACTATTAGCATGCATTAGTATACCATCTTATGATCTCATCATCATTATCATTAGGTATTTTAGAAAAGTTTTTTCAAAGTCATCTCATGCATAAAACATTCCTCTTGAACATTTTAATAGGGGGCACTCGTCCAAATACGCGCTTGCATAAAATGATCTTATTCTGGATATTTACGGTAGTAAGTGCTCGCCCATCTGTGTGTAAGCCAAGAAAAATAGAAACGTCCTGTAATGTCAGCGTCCTTACACAAAGATGGAATGTGCAAGTCTCTCATCTACATCTCTCAATAAGTGTTGTGAGCAATTTTTATATCCTGAAGACATGTAATGTAATAAAACCTACCTGTATGATGTATGGTATTATAGGATCTAGAAGTGATATCAACTTATAGAATATGCAGTATGTCTTAACCAAATCCTGTATAATAAAAGGAGAAGTTCGATGTGTTAGCATGAATTATAGGATAATTAGCAATAATTAATAATTTTTATTATGTGACATCCTAACCAAGTGTACCTATAAAATACAAAATATAATTCAAAACTAGAAAATATAGATTAGAAATAATTACCTTAAAAACAATAATAAATAGACATATAATTTGAGTATCTTATTACATACGTTATCTATGTTCATAAATTTTATTATTATTCCCAGTCCGTCCATATATGTCACATCTATATTGAAAATGCTCCTTTCTTGCATCCATCTCATATGCATTAACATATCAGATTAATATACATATAGTGAATATTATGTTTTCCAATTGTGACATGTATAAACTGTGTTATTTCATCAATTATTTCTTTCAAATTGTGTTATTTTGTTACTTTTATTTAATAAAAACACCAATTAAAAAAAATCATGTAAAAAAGGGATCCTAATGTAATTAATGATAGATCCCACTTATATAACCTAATGGATGAGCAATGCGTAGACAAGTTCTTAATAATGTATAGTTCAATTATATTTGTTTTACATATTATTTTTTAAATATATTTTAGTAAAAGATATCTTTTCAAAAAATATAAAAAAATTATTTGTTTGAATATTTTCAAAAAATATAAAAAATAAAATAATATCTTTTCAATTCTTTCTTGCCTAAAGATATGAGAAATAACATCTAAGTGGGTTGGCATTTTAGAACTTGTTTTCTAGATTTGGCATCCTCTTCTTGTTTATTTTTTTTCTAATTAAAGAAATAAAGTGATGTTTGTTGTTGCTAAATTTATGGTTATGGAATTCAATATGTTTAATTTTGTTAGAATCATTTCTCATTCTTTAATTTATGTTTTTACAAAGAATAATTGGTTAGTGATGATCTCACTATCCCATATGAACTAGGAGACGAAGACTTTAGTCGCTTATATATCATGAGGGTCTCCTCTCTTCTAAAGAGGTGTCTTTTAAAGATAAAACCCACTATATAATTGAACCCACATAAACTAGGACAAAACCTTTTAGGGGGGCTACCATGTGCGAATATGGGCACGCATCAGCATTAGCACTATTTGTGAGGATGCCATAAATGCTCACTACCCAAGCCCTTCTCCTATAGGGTTATAATGATGTTATTATTCTATATCGACTAGGAGATAAGGACCTTAATCCCTTATATAGCACACGAGTCTCCTCTCTTTTGAAGAGAAACCTTTTTCAAAAAAAAACATGTCAAAGTATTTTATATTTTTTAAAAAATAAAAACTTAAATAGCTTTGGGATTTTTAGCTATATGTAAGAAAAACAATTATTATTATTTAGGTTTTATTTAGAAAAAAACTCATTTTGTTTGTAATAAAACTACAAAAAATGAGCATAAAGAGTGTTTGTCAAACACACCCTAAACCCAAAACCCTTTAACAAAAAATATGGCAAACCAAATAGGGTATTAAACTGTTTGACCTAATCTTTTTTTGCCTGGCCGAGTTGACATGATATTTTTTATTCGATCATATATCGAATAAAATATCTTGTTTTAACTCGAAAACAACTCAAAAACAAAACTAAATTTAAAAAATTGATTAAACACTATAAAAAACACAAACTCTAAAATTCTTAAACAAAAAGGATCAAACACAAAAAAAACACCAAGAACACCAAAATAAACCCAGCAATATATAACCCAAAATAGACCAGATTTGGTCAAAATAAAAGCACATACATATTGAAAATCATGAAAGTGTCAATAATATAACATCCATTCACTTCGATTATCATTCAAACATCACAATTTTAGCAAAATGAGTTTTGGTTGTAAACCAAAATCCTATGATTAAAAATTGTTACAATCATGTTATTAATTTACATTAATAAACACTACATTATTGGTTAATCATGCATAAGGAAGAGTTATGTGTAAAGAAATGACCTGAAATCGGTTCAAACCTAGGGGCCAAGACAATGTTCTTTCTATGAAAATAAAAAACAATGCCTAAAATAACCCAGGAATTTACCAGCCAAAGGCAACCTCTTCCAAACCCAGAAATGAGCATTTTTTTGCTTCTAAAACATGTTCTTTTATCCCAAGAAATCACAATATCATACACAAACATATTTGAACCAAAACAGGAATAAAAAAAAATAATAGCATCAAAATCAAGCATGAGGTACCCATCAAAAAACTACTAACCTAAAACAGCCTACATGTTCATGCAACATGGATTCAAAATTGATTTTTTTAAAACTATTTTATGCATGAACAAGCCTAGCAAACTCAGGATAAATATCTTTGCTATATATATATAAACAAACTTAAATAGCAATTTTAATATATCAAAAACATAAAAAGACTTTAAAAGAACATCATTAAATAAAACAACACAACAACAAGTTAATGAATGCAACATTATTTGTTAAACATTCCAAATATTTTTTCTATGTTTGTAAACATAAATATAATCCAAAGCAAAACATAAAAACAAAAGCAAGCAATAAAGGACCTACTTTTGGTTCAACAATTTATACTTGGAACAACTACTCTCCCTTGGCTTTTCTTTAGAAAATATTGTCTCTCACAAACTTGCAAAGCTTAAAAAAAAACTTTTATTTAGGCTTTTACACCTCTACAATTATGTTTCTTATTGATGTTTCTCTTCTTTTTCTTATCTTTTCCTATCTTTTTATTTTTCTTTTCCTTTTTTAGTCCCCTTTCTTAATCTTGATGGGGGTTTTTATAGGGTTTTGCTAGGCTTTTAAGAGGTCTTGAATCCATTTTTAACCGCTTGATCCAAAGAGAAGTGTTTTAAACCCTTGATCCATTGAGAAGCTTTTATATGTGAACATATGAAAACCAAATCGATTTTTGCATTATAGTTGCACTGTCAGGGATGACTGAGTTGCCAATTTCAAGGCCACGTCAGAGCAATTCTAATGCCATCATCGTCTAAGACCACCTGAAGTTGGTACAAGAGGTGCACACCTTTCATTTGAATCCAACCTTACTCAATTTAGAGGTTTGTAACTCCACATTCATGCGTTTAAAATTGTCAACTAGATTAGCCAAAATTGTCAGCAAGTTGACGAACAATGTGTCATTCACCTTCTTTTCATCAAGTATGAATGACACATCATTTAGGGTTCTTAATTTAGGATTTGACAAAAATCAATTGAGTACTTGTTATTCCACTTGCGTTTAATTGTAACCGTAATTGCCTCTAGACTTTTAATTTCATGCAACTTCACCCTTGCTACACTCAATTGTTAGCCCTAAAGTTCACCGCTTTTTAATTTTAGTTCTTAGTTCTAAATTTATGCATTTAGACCCTCAATTGACCAACAAACTTCCAATTTATTCAATTTGCCCTTGATTTGGTCAATTTCAGATTCGCGGGTCTTTTTTAGTTTTGTTGTTGGTTTTAGATTTCCTTAATCAAGTCTCTAATTGTTCATCAAACTTTAATATTTATGTTATTAAGCTCCTGATTTGATCAAATTAACTTTTAAAAATTGCAATTCAACCCCTAGACTTTAATTTCTTTCAATTAAAGCCTAAATTGACTTCAACAATCATTTTTTTCTTGTAATTAAGCTCTCAATTTCAATTAAACCTTGATAAATTCCAAGTGAGTCCTTAAACATCTAATTTTAATTTTCTTTGCTAAGAAGGTCTTTCTCAGTAAAAAATGCACAGTTAAATTTTCCAGTCTTGTATATTTTGATCTTTCTCAACTAGTCTTCGAAAATTTCCTTGACATTCTGGTATATTCTTCTTATTGATATATTTTTATGATTTTTTTCTAGTATTTTTTTTAATTATTTTTGTATTTTCTCTTTTCTTTCTTTCTTTTATTTTTTTTGTTTATTTAAGGCCCCTAAATAGGTAATAACAACCGATGTGAGATAGTGATATCATCATAGTCCCTAGGCAAGGGGCTTGGTTAACATGACTGGTGTCCCCATAGACGGCACCAATGGTGATGTGTGTCAATATCCACACATAGTATATGTCATAACCTAATTTTTGACCCTTTTATTTTAATTATTATTATTATTATTTTATTTACTCAAAATGATGAAAAAAATAATGATGATGAAAAACAAGTAAAAATGAAATAAATAAAGAATGAATTAAAATTTGGGTTAAGGGCAACATGATTGGAAGTTTAAAGATTTAATTAAATTTTTGACTAGTTTAATTAATCAAGTCAAGGGTTTAATTGGAGAATTGATAAGTTTTGATACTTCATTAAGCTTGAAATTGATTTAATTAATCCAATCAAGGGTTTGATTGGAGAATTGATAAGTTTTGAGACTTAATTAAGCTTGAAATTAATTTAAATTAATCCAATCAAGGGTTTTATTGGAGAATTGACAAGTTTTAGACTTAATTGAGCATGGAATTAACTTATTCAAGGACTTTAATTGAAGAAATATTAAAGTTTGGGGTCAAAATTGTAAAATTAAAATCCAAGGACTACATTGAAAATGGCGCGCAAATGCATGGGGCCAATTACAGTCTAAACCAGAGACTCAATTACAAGGCTTTCGAAACTGCACGGGTCAAAACATAAAATGGACACCTGTTATCTCCAAACGGCGTCGTTTTGAAAGGACGTTGTTCATCTTCTTTTTCTTTAAGCCACTGACTGTTTTCTGCAGTAAAGGCTGAGAAACGTTGCAACAGTAATCGTCCGTTGGCTTCAATTATGGGCGCCTTAATGGTGGTCGACCCTCAGCATACCGCCCGTTACCAACCTGTCGGGCTTTATATAAACAGAGGAGCACCAAAAAATCAAAGGTTGGTTGCAGAGACGGGGAAAAAGCCTAGAAGACAGAAAAGACTGGGGGAGAAACACGAAAAAAAAAGAGCCAAAGGCTAAATAGAGAGGATAGAGGAACGAAAAAGAACAAAAAAAATGAAAGAATGAATAAAACGCAGGGAGGAACTGGGGGAGAAGGTCACGAGAAGAACAAGAAAAGGAAAACAGAAAGGACCCCGGGGATAAACAGAGAAAAACCAGAAGACAAACAAAAACGAGGACGGGGGACGACAAGCTGAAGATGAGTAACTCAGGGGCACCACCTTCGCCCCTTCCCATTGAACTCACAGATGAAGAACAAAGGCAGAAGACACAGGAGACAGAGAGAGAACTAAGAAACCAGGAAAGAAAAGCAGAACCGGGAGGAGACTAGAACACGAAAAAAAGCCAAGAGGGGACGTAGATGAAGGAGCAGGAGCGAAGAACACTGGGAAACAAAAAAAGCAGAGAAAAAGAAAGAAAAACAAAAGCAGAGGAAAGCCACCGAGACCAAAACCATTGTTGCTACTGTCTTCGGTATTTCCAGAGCCAGGTAAGTAAGCTTTTATTTCCCTGCTTTTCATTTTAATTCACTTCCTACTGTACATTCTAATTTTAATTCCTTTATCTGCTTATGCATGCGTGATTTAGTTCACGCGTGCTTCATGTTGCCCAGCCAGGTCATTGGCTTGGGCTAGTGACCGGGCCGAGCTGGCGGGGTCCAGCCCAGCCCATGTGGGTTACGTAATACTTACCAACGCCAAAGTTGGAAGTATCCGTAGTAGAATATTCACTGACGCCAGAGTCCAGAATTTTATAAGCAAATCATCATAGCATAAACTAATAAACGTTTAGCAATTTAAGATAAAAACAGCAATGTAGTCTGCCTCAGGCAGAACGTTTAAAGGGTGATAATATCTTCCCTTTTACGTAACTAATCTCGTACCATAGAATCTCTGTTGACCGGTTAGGGTTCGTAGTGACCATAATACTAGGTGGCGACTCCTTAAACAAGACATTTTCCCCTAAAAGAATAAGATGCTAGAAATCTGTTCTTTTTCCATAATCAAGAAAAATTTTAAGGCCGCCGTAATGTCGGGTGTGACAGAATAGCGACTCCGTTGGGGACCTTAGGATTAAGCTTTGTCTTTTGTCTTATTATTGCTATTTTGTTTGTTTGTTTGTTTGTTTGTTGTATTTATTTGTTTATTTTTCCTATATTTGCTGCTTTAGTATCCATCCTTGTTTATGTTGTCGTGCATCACTTTGAGAGCACACACTTTACAACCTAGGATAAGTGGGGGAGTACGATACCCCAATGGCTTTAGCCTGGGTAAGACTCGTGCAACCATCCAACTCTCGCTTGATTGTTTACTTGAAAGTGATTGATATGCCAAACTGATATTACTTAGGGCCTCTATCTTCACACTAGTTGTAAGCCTCATATCGACATTTCGAGGACGATCACTGAGCATGCAAGAGACCCTTTGAAACTAGATAATGACCAACCCCTTGATGCACTCAACAATTAGGATCTTCCTACTAGGTTGTCACCTTGTGAAAGGCAAGTTTGCATTTCATACGTAATTTTTTTTTTAATTTTTGCATAAATTGCATGATTTACATTTAGTAGGTTAAAATATAGGTTCCTCATTGAAACCCATCTATAACACTCGTTCGAGAAAAAGACAAATTGAAAACGAAGAAAGAGCCCAATTGGAAGCCCAACACCAAAACGAGGTGGATAATCTTAAAGAAGAAGTCGCAAGGCTTACTAGTCTACTCGAACAGGCCTTGAGAGACAAATTCAGAAAAGCAACACATATAGCTCAGCCTAAACCTATGCTCGTAAATCCCTTTAATCCACAGAATCTGGGGGCAAATATGTTGCCATCTGATTTTTAACAAGTCATGCATTTTTAACCAGCAAACCCCATGAAAATGTTGTTTACTATTGATTCTATAAAGAAGGAATCTCAAAAGAGCAAGATAGTAAAAGAAGATAGTCTGAACAAATTAGTTGCCCTAGAGCAAAGGTTGAGGGCATTTGAGGGAATTCACTTATATGATCCTATAAAAGCTGTTGAGATGTGTTTGGTGCTCAATGTTGTCATTCCCAAAAATTTTAGAGTGCCAAAGTTTGTCAAATATACGGGAACTTAATGCCCTATAACTCATCTCAAAGCATACTACAACAAAATGGCTGAGGTGGTTGATGATGAGAAATTACTGATTCATTTCTTTCAAGACAGCTTGAGTGACGCTGCCCTCACTTGGTATATACGGTTGGACAATACCAAGGTTAAAAAATGGAAGGATTTAGTTGATGCCTTCATGAAGCAATATAAGTTCAATATAGACATGAGCCCTGATCGGTCAAGCTTGCAAGCTATGGAAAAGGATAACAAGGAGTCCATAAGAGAATACACTCAAAGGTGGCGTGAGGCTGCCACACAGGTTAACCCTTTTTTGTTGGAAAAGGAGATGATCAACTTGTTTGTCAACACTTTCAAGGCCCCGTACTTTGAATACCTGGTTGGAAGCTCTGCGCAACATTTCACTGACCTGGTTGTTATAGCTGAGAGGATTGAACAAGCTACTGGGTTAGGTAAAATTTCTGACCCGACTAAGAAGAACGATTTTGGCTGGAAAAAATAAGGACACTGAAGTTGGTTGTCAAGGCACCTACCCTTCATATGAAAAAAATTATGTTGATACTAGGCTGAGAATGGTCTGCATGTGACTTCAACTAAACTGTTAAAAGAAGCCTTTGTCTAAGAGAATGGATGATTGAAAGATTTCAGAAATTCCAATCAATGATTGCTAAATGTTTAGCCCCTTTATATGTTACCATGTCAGTATTCATAGCCCAAGATATTGGCATAAGTTCTTTGTTGTTGAACTTCTTTTTCAAAGCTTTAATGAAATAATGAGTTTTTCATTCAATCGTGTTTACAACCAAACATTATTCATTTTCTTATGAGAGTTTTTCTTATAAGAACTCACGAATACACTTTGGAAGCCTTGCGTAATCTCATAGATGCAATTCATCTCTTTTACCAAAATCAGTTTTCCTATTGGAGTTTTGAAAGTTTAATCTTGCATTTTGATTTCAAAAATAATTTGATGTTTATTCAAAAACGATATTTTTGACATTCTACTTATAGAATAAAAAGTGAATCCAGCAACTCCATCATTAAGGTGACTAAATTATAAAACCAAAGAATACTGGATAAAAAAGAAAAAAGAAAAAAAGAAATGAATAAACACCCTTACCCCATGACCTTTAAATCATATGTTTTTAAATGTATAAATAATGATATGTAGTGAACTCGTTGCTCATGACTCATAAAATGCATCTTTGCAAAGACCAAACCATCACACTGGATGAGGTCAAAGTTTATTGATCATAGCTGTTTGCGCTTGAAATGAGGAAATGTCATCTTTGTTATCCCTTTCACGTTCTACAATAAGTACATACCTTGCGATCCCTTTTTGAGCCTAAATAATTTTTCTTTCATGAAAACAAATCCCGACTAGGATCACACCCCACACTGGAGGCAAGAGAAAATTTCAATTAGAAAAGAGAAAAAGCCGTGAGAAAGCCAAAAAAGCATAAGAGCTCAAGAAACTCAAATGCTAGGGGGCATGCCCAAATCACTAGAAAAAGTGACATCCAAGATAAAGTGAGTATGCCATAGCAAAGCAATAAAAAAGAAGCAGCAAATCAAAGAAGAGCGCCAAAATAAAATATGAAGGACGTTAAGAGTCAAACTGTTGATAGTGATCCTCAATCTTTGAAACCCTGAAACACTCTTTGAGCCTTATAAATCATTTTCTTTCATAGCCAAAAACCACAGCCTACGTTACGTGCCTGTAGAAGTCTTTTCTAATCAAGCAAGCAAGCAACCTAGAACAATAAACAATGCTCTCACAATGCAAAAAATACCTTTTTCATAAGATTCATGATATCAAGAATAAACTACTCATTATTATTCATGCTAATAAAAATGAATGTTAAAAAAATAGACAAGTTTTTTTCAAACAAAACCTCGAGCTTTTTCTCGAGTCCTTCACTTTGAAAACCTATAAAGGTCAACTCATGATGTATTTTCACCGAAGACCTCATTACCAAACACAAGAGCAAATAATCTCTTTTCCAAGAAAGAAAATAACCAACGAGTTGCAAATTGTTTTAGGCTCATATCGAAATAATTTTTATTTTCAAAATGCAAGATCAAGATTTCAAACTTTATTCTCGACCCATATCCTTCACCAAACTGAAAAGAAGAGAAATAAGAGAAGAGCCTCTTCAAACCATTATTTGTCGAAGTAGCTGACAGAACACACTTGGGGGCAATGACCAATACAAGGGGGCAACATTATGTTTAGAAGAAAAAAATTCTAGAAAAAAAAGATGGTAATTTCCTTCAACCAGATAAGGGGGCATTTTGGTTTACAAAAGATAGCTTGATCCTTTCAGCAAGTGACACCGAATGTTTCTAGCAGTGAAATGAGGAGTATTGAGTGGTCCTCTCAAATTATTTGATGAGTCAGAAAATCTTTAACAAGCAAGTGGGTCACGATGGGCACCAAAAAGGTTGAGTTGTGCAAACAAATCTAGAAATAGACTTACATGGGCCAACTCGAGTGGGCTAGAAGCCAAACGACAAAGATGACCCAAATCAGAGGTAGCAGGTCCTTATCAATCAAGCAACTAGAAGACTAAGAAGAAATAAGGGGCTATATTTCAAATCAGGTAAGAATGCTTGCATATCATCTAAACTTTGAGACATTGGACAATGAGTTTTGCAAATTTTATAAGAGAAAATTCTGGCGGAATCCATCAAGTGGAAGGCCAACTTGAAATGGCCAAAGATTGTAATTGCTTTTGAAAATTTTTTAGTTTTGAGAATTTTTTAACCTGGGCAGGTCGCCCATGAGAATTAGGCCACCTAAAAAATCTCTGTCTTTTTCTACCTTTTTTTAATGCGCTTTCGAGCCTTCGATCATCATTTTTAGGGCGTCTTCGAGCCCTCATCTCCTTTCAAGTGCACCTTTGAGCCCTTGACCATCCAACGTAGTGCATTTCCTGACCATCCAAAGTAGTGCATTTCCTAACCCTACCTCTCTTTTGAGTGTGCATTCGAGCTCTCACCTCTTTCGAACACGCCTTCGAGCCCTCGCTTCATTTTGAGCGCACTTTTGAGCCCTCACTTCTTCTGAAGCGCGCCTTTGAGCCCTTGCTTCCTTTCGAGCGCATCTTCGAGCCCTCATTTTCCTTTCTCTTTTTACTTAGGTAGGTCACCCATCACAATGAGACCCTTTTCTTTGTATTTGTAAAAAAAAATTCCTCGTCTTATTCTTCATCGGGTAGGTCGCCTGGAACAATTAGACCACTTACGAACCCACTTGCGAACCCCTTTTCGTGTTTTACTATTTATATCGGGTAGGTCGCCTGGAACAATTAGACCACTCGCGAAACCTTTTCGCGTTTTATTCTTCCTATCAGGCAGGTCGTCTGGAACAATTAGACCACTCGCGAAACATTTTTCGTGTTTTATTCTTCATCTGGCAGGTCACCTAGAATAATTAGACCATTCGCAAAATCCTTCGTGTTTCTTCTTCCTATCGGGCAGGTCACCTGGAACAATTAGACCACTCGTGAAACCCTTTTCGCGTTTTATTCTTCATCGGGCAGGTCACCTGGAACAATTAGACCACTCGCGAAACCCTTTTCGCGTTTCTTCTTCCTATCGAGCAGGTCGCCTGGAACAATTAGACCACTCGCAACCCTTTTCGCATTTTATTTTTCAACGGGCAGGTCTCCTGGAACAATTAGACCACTCGCAAAATTCTTCGCGTTCTTTTATCATCGGGCAGGTTGCCCAAAACAATTTAATCCATTTAAAAAACCAAAAAATAAAAAAACAAAAAGTGGGTCATCGTCTAAATGACTTGTTTCTTGATTTCTACATCTCTCTGTAAAAGTCATATGTCAATCTCCTGTTTTCAAAGTTTTCAAGACTCTGAAAAAAAAAGGCGCAAAAGTTCTTTTTATATCTACTTTTCTTTATAAATTTACTACACAAAGCTAAAAGAAAACACTTTCTAATATCTTTACGTAGTAAATATTATAAAAAGGGGGCAACTGTCATAACTCAATTTTTGACCCTTTTATTTTAATTATTATTATTATTTTATTTACTGAAAATGATAAAAAAAATGATGAAAAAAATAATAATGATGAAAAACAAGTAAAAATGAAATAAATAAAGAATGAATTAAAATTTGGGTTAAGGGCAATATGATTGGAAGTTTAAAGATTTAATTAAATTTTTGACTAGTTTAATTAATCAAGTCAAGGGTTTAATTAGAGAATTGATAAGTTTTGAGACTTCATTATGCTTGAAATTGATTTAATTAATCTAATCAAGGGTTTGATTGGAGAATTGATAAGTTTTGAGACTTAATTAAGCTTGAAATTAATTTAAATTAATCCAATCAAGGGTTTTATTGGAGAATTGACAAGTTTTAGACTTAATTGAGCATGGAATTAACTTATTCAAGGACTTTAATTGAAGAAATATTAAAGTTTGGGGTCAAAATTGTAAAATTAAAATCCAAGGACTACATTGAAAATGGCGCGCAAATGCATGGGGCCAATTACAGTCTAAACCAGAGACTCAATTACAAGGCTTTCGAAACTGCACGGGTCAAAACATAAAATGGACACCTGTTATCTCCAAACGGCGTCGTTTTGAAAGGACGTTGTTCATCTTCTTTTTCTTTAAAACACTGACCGTTTTCTGCAGTAAAGGCTGAGAAACGTTGCAACAGTAATCGTCCGTTGGCTTCAATTATGGGCGCCTTAATGGTGGTCGACCCTCAGCATACCGCCCGTTACCAACCCACCGAGCTCTATATATACAGAGGAGCACCGAAAAATCAGAGGTTGGTTGGAGAGACGGGGAAAAAACCCACGAGACAGAGGAGGAAGACAGAAAAGACTGGGGGAGAAACACGAAAAAAAAAAAGCCAAAGGCTAAACAGAGAGGATAGAGGAACGAAAAAGAACAAAAAAAATGAAAGAAGGAATAAAACGCAAGGAGGAACTGGGGGAGAAGGTCACGAGAAGAACAAAAAAAGGAAAACAGAAAGGACCCCGGGGATAAACAGAGAAAAACTAGAAGACAAACAAAAACGAGGACAGGGGACGACGAGCGGAAGACGAGTAACTTAGGGGGCACCACCTTCGCCCCTTCCCATTGAACTCACAGAGGAAGAACAAAGGCAGAAAACACAGGAGACAGAGAGAGAACTAAGAAACCAGGAAAGAAAAACAGAACCGGGAGGAGACTAGAACACGAAAAAAAGCCAAGAGGGGACGTAGATGAAGGAGCAGGAGCGAAGAACACTGGGAAACAAAAAAAGCAGAGAAAAAGAAAGAAAAACAAAAGCAGAGGAAAGCCACCGAGACCAAAACCATTGTTGCTACTGTCTTCGGTATTTCCAGAGCCAGGTAAGTAAGCTTTTATTTCCCTGCTTTTCATTTTAATTCACTTCCTACTGTACATTCTAATTTTAATTTCTTTATCTGCTTATGCACGCGTGATTTAGTTCACACGTGTTTCATGTTGCCCAGCTGGGCCACTGGCTTGGGCCAGTGACCGGGCCGGGCTGGCTGGGTCCAGCCCAGCCCATATGGGTTACGTAATACTTACCAACGCCAGAGTTGGAAGTATCCGTAGTAGAATATTCACTGACGCCAGAGTCGGGAATATTATAAGCAAATCATCATAGCATAAACTAATAAACGTTTAGCAATTTAAGACAAAACTAGCAATGCAGTCTACCTCAGGCAGAACGTTTAAGGGGTGATAATATCTTTCCTTTTACGTAACCAATCCCGTACCATAGAATCTCTGTTGACCGGTTAGGTTTTCTAGTGACCATAATACTAAGTGGCGACTCCTTAAACAAAACGATTTCCCCTAAAAGAACAAGATGTCATAAATCTGTTCTTTTTTCATAATCAAGAAAAATTTTAAGGCCGCCGCGATATCAGATGCGACAATACCCCCCCACAACAAGTATGTTCCTAGCTAATGTGGGTTCAGCCAGGAAAGGGGCTTTATGCTTTAAAAGACATCTTTTCATAAGAGAAAAGACCCTCGTGTAAATTTGAGCCTATTCATCTTACATTCTTTTGTGTAATTAATAAAGTTTAGGAAAACTTCAAAGAATCATGAGCTTGGGCTTTCATGTCTAGTTGATAGGATTTAAAGATTAATCCTTTTATAAAAAGATCTTAAATAGCTTTGTATTCATTTTAGTCATGTTAGTTTCATGTTGCCATATTTTAAATTTTTTTAAAAAAAAAAGCTACCTTGAGTTCTTTATTTCTAGATATCATCACTTTAGATCTAGAGTGTTGCACCTTACATAAATTTAGGATGTTAGAAATTAAAAGGAATATGAAAAATAAAGTTGTCACCTAGTTCTTTAAGCAGACTAAGAATCCTAAAATATACACTGGTTTTAAAAATTTGAGTAAGTGTTTGGTTTTGTTTAAAGGAAGATAAAAATCACCTTTACCCATTATTTTTTTTAAAAAAAAGTTACATTTGCTATATGTTTTTGTTCTTTTTTAAACAAATAAATATTTACATACACATACATAAATGAAAAGGTGAAAGCATAGTTTTATTAAATGCAAAACACAAGGTAAATATAAATAAAATAAAATATTTAAAAATAAAGTTTTACACACATATGAATACATAAAAAGAAAATAACATAGTTTTACAAAACAAAGCTAACATTTTATCGATGTGAGAAAAAATAAATAAAATAAAAATTTGTGGATGTATTAATGGTAAGCATGCATGAATATTGTAAGGTGCATTGTTTTTCATTTGTGAATAGTCAAAACAATGCAAAAACCCTACTGAAAAAGAAGAAAATAAGGATTTAGTTTATCTTAGAGTTGGTTCCGGATAGGTAGGAACTGTTATGGTAGAAGAGATGGTAGTGTGCTGGAGGTGGTTTGGTTTTCTCTTTACTTCAAGTTTCTCTCTCTTTAGTTTTTGCATAATTTCTCTTTTTCCTCTTCTTCTTTTTTTCCCTTCAACTACTTTCTATCATAGAACATTTTCATTTTCAACCCAAAACTCTTCTTTTTCCCTAACTTTTTTTTTATTTCGAGTTTTTTCTTCTCTTTTTCATATTCCTCTTTTTCTTTCACCTCTCTTGCCTTCGGGTTCAATGTATCCTTACTTCTCCTAAGTTAAACCCTTGTTTATTTTTCCTCTCACTCTATCTTGGCATTTTCTCTCTCGAGCTTGGCTCTTCTTACTTCTTGATTTATACCTTTATTTGTAGGCAACAAAGAAGCTTTTAGAACCTTTCCTGGTAAAATGATCGTAGCCATTGGTTCCCTTGGGTTAATCTTAGCCCCCTGCTTTGGTTATACACTTTGTCCAAGTATGCTTGGATTGACCTTTTCACACCAGTTTCAAAGAGTTCAAACATGTGGTTTTTGCTGAAATGAAGTACATATGAAAGGAAAAGAAATTTTATGTTGTTAGTCATTTTTTGAAGGCACAAGACAGATAAAAAAAAAAGGTCAAAGTCCATCTAAAGCAATGAAAAAAATTAAAAAAAAATTTGCAACAATCATGCGGGGGGAAGATGGTATTATTCAAAAGCATGTAACAAAACGATATTTTTTTGGGTGAATTTTATTTATTTATTTATTAAAATGGTGTCAAACAACGTTGTTTTGTACATGACACGTTGTTTCCTTTAAATATAAATTTCAGGTTTTCAAACAAGCCCCTCAATTTTGTTATTTTTTTTCAATTTGGCCTTTGAATTTTTAAATTTTAGCAAATTTCAACTCTTTTTTATTTCATTCAATTTCATCCATGATAGCATAAAGTGGTCTCTGCATTTAGGCATCTTTTCCAATTTGATCCTTGACTTTTTAATTTTTAATTATTTAGTCAATTATAGCCCTTTTCTCATTTTTTTTTTCAATTTCATCCCTAATTGTATTTTTTTATTCTTTTCTTTTTTAATTATTCTTTTATATTTTTTAAAAAATTATGTGGTTGAAATTTGTTTAGAGAGATTTTTAACATTAGATGAAGAGATATGGTCACTCATAAAATAGAGCGATGAATATGTAAATGATTTGAATGAGTACTCTAAACATGATCAATTTAGCTCTAAATTTTAAAAACACACACGAATTTCAATCAATTAAGTTCTATATTTTTCTCAAAACAATCAATTTAATTATATATGTATAGAAGTATTTTAGCTGAAAAACAGGGTCAATGGTGATTTTGTACTGTGCTACTTAATCAATATAATTTAGTTCGTTAATGTCATATTTTAATTTTAATGTAATGAAAACAAATCATGAAGGTAATAGAATACTGATACATGAACATGCAATGAACTTAACAAAGGTTAAGAGAAAATTGAAGAATTTCGTCTTGAACAATCTAAAGGACTCAATTACTACAAATTTGAATTGAGTTGGAAGGAAGTAAAAGTTTCTATAAGATTTTGTGGTTGGTGTTTTTTATTTTGTAATGTATCAAAATAATATTTTTTTATTTTTAAAAAATTATTTTTAAAATTAACACATCAAAACAATTCAAAATATATAAAAAAATTAACTTTTAATAAAAAAAATTAATTTTTTTTTAAATACAGTCGAGTTTCCAAACGCTTACTAATATGCTTTCGTTCGAGTTTTGTCATTTAATGTGTCGCGAATGGATCCACGTAGATTTTTATATTCCAAACCCCATCTCGACCGTTCACTGCCCTGGGCAAATTCCATCTTCTTTGATCTTCCAAAGCCAAATTCTTCCTCGGTCCACTTACAGTATAGGCATTTAATGAGATAATAGCATAATAAATGTGTGTACTTTAAAAAAAATTATAATAAATTTGTCAAAATTTAATTTTTGACAAAATATCTTCGTATCGTAAATTTTATTTTAAAAATATAAAAATTCTCGTATCCATTTAAAAAATAATAATTTTTGAGACACATAAAATTGAGTAATTGAAACCACTAATAAATTGAGTAA
>Ga0325403_1000716_pt1 | contig 25051 bp, 20 predicted proteins | sample PopdelMetagenome_19_FD_205665 | JGI IMG/M metagenome (GOLD analysis project Ga0325403, IMG submission 205665) | Populus deltoides microbial communities from Bellville, Georgia, United States - Xylem-PdKOR-R4 | ecosystem: Host-associated > Plants > Phyllosphere > Stem > Wood/Secondary xylem... | reverse complement strand
TTTTTAAAAAATTAAATTTCTGCAAAACACAGTTCAAAAGTCAGTTCCAAAAAATTTCAAAAAAATAGCCTAAGAAACTTTGGCTCCAAAGTCTACAATGTTAAATATGACACAAATGTAATAGTAGACGGGCGTATGCTGCCTGCCATTGCACCAAATAATTTGAGACAAATGTCAGGAAACCAAGCTGATTTGAGTGGCATAGCCAGAGCAGAGCAACTTTGTACTTGCTGTTGCAGTGATCGGGTTAGCACTCACATCAAGTATGTCTACTTAGATAGATTATCAACGCAAATTTCAATGACAAAAATAGACATGGAGCACGAGAAAAAGTCACACAAAAGATAAAAAGCCACCGAAAGAAGAAGCACCAAGTCGAAGCACCCCCAAGGCCAACCAGTAGCATAGGCCACCATTGTTTGAGAAACCGACAATCCAACAGCAGGCACCGTCATTTCAGACCCTTACTGTATCCTTGCATAGGTTAAGTTTTCATCCTATTCCTGCTGTTACTCTCAACTCAATTAATGGCATATGGATTGCAGGGGATGGTCCTTCCTCTCCCTATGCTGCTGTCCATCTCCACTGTCACTAAAACGATAACACAGCCTCTGCTAGCCTCAAACTGGTATTAAAAACTAGTAAACTATTAGCATCAGCCAAATATCATATCAAGGCAGACTGACTCCTCATCCTTGTATAGAGGCCCGGTCTTTCTAACATGGGATGCTATCTGAGGGATTCTCTGGTCGCTAGGGCTCTGTAAACATCCACCAAAAACATAAAATAAATCGGTCAGACAACATGGTAGGAAGGGCAGTGGTAATACACTAACAACTTAATTGACATTTAATTTCTCTCTTTTTCTTCTCATACACAAGGAAAGAGAAGCAGGTGTTCTACTTTTTTAAACCAGATTTTATCCTTGTTTTGATTTCCCAATATTACAGCACACAACATGATTAATATTGTTGAAACTGCAATGGCATTGATAGAGTCAATTAAAAGTAATGAGAACGAAGAAAAGCATGACATGACCATAAATGAATTTCATGGACGCGACCAGCCAGTTAGTTGCATATAGCAAGTGATGTTTAGTATAGTTACTAGCTAGCTGTCTTTGCTAAATGTTGTGTAGAAACCTGAAAGTCACGCTGATACATTCTCTGTCCAAAAGGCCTACTGGTTGCCTCTTGTGATCTTCAATATGTTCTGAAACAACTGGAACCTGATTCACACCATGCCTATCCATGATGATCTGCACTGAGAGAAGATCCATACTAGGATTTGCGATCCAGGGTACTTGACATCTTTTTCCATCTAAGGAACACAATTCAGATACTAAAAGCTCCTGATACAGAAACAGCCAATCAATCAAGATTAGTAGACGGTCATAACTCGGATGTGGTAATTGCAACAAGCTATTAACATGGCAGGTACTTTAGGAACTCTAAAGTAAAGACCAAGTCACCAACACCTTTAAATTGAATCTATCTGTTCCTGTAGTATGCAGGCAGAATACCAATATTTCAGTAGTACCCAATATCAATGTACAAATAAATTTAAAATTTCCATTTGCACCATAATTAAGCATGTGCTTGTTAAAAAAGATTTCTACCACAGCATGCCTACTTGATGAACATAATGGAACCATTTACATTTTGTCTTCTGTCTTAATTTGATTTTAGATTCCTTAACCAAGTGAATTTTTTTTTTTTGGCCTTTTTTTTCCACATTTATGACATCTAAACCTTTTCAACACAGCAGAACAAACAACTGAAAATTATATGGGATGATGAAAATTTGTTGAAGGAAGGGTCCCATACCTTGGTTATCCTGTTTTCAGACTTTATAATTTTGCTAAAATCATCAATGTCGGCAAGAGTCAGCAAACCAGTTAAAATATTATTGTCATCAACAACCATTGCACAAGACTGCTTTTCTGCAAGCATAAGACTCACTGCTTCAGTGAGTAAAGTACTCATGAGAACAGTTACATATCTTGTTCTCATGGCTTCTGAAACAAAAACGTTCTTCTTGAAAACTTCAGCTTCAATACTAGAATCATCTATGCAGAGAGAACTTTCAACTTCACAAGGGTTATTTTCATAAGGTGCCTTTTCAGTAAGTACATAACCAGAGGAGAGTCCACTTGTCTCGGAGGAAGACATTTCAAGTTCTTGAGTTGGACGCCTGTTTCCCTCATTGAGTTTTGTGGTACCTTTGCCATCCCTTCTTCTTTTCTGTCCAGATGTTACCCATGAGGACAACCCTACAGCTCCGAGTAGTGGTAGAACTATTCGATAGTCTTGTGTCAATTCAAAGAGCAGCAAAACTGCAGTAAGAGGTACCTGACACACCCCTGCAAGTGTCGCAGCCATTCCAACCTGAAACGGGCATCTCCCAAGGATCAATGGCATTATGCTTTTTGATGGTTTAGAGTATTCAATCAAAAAGGTTTACATGTATGGATGACTAAATGTGCTCAACAAAAAATCATTTCAGCAATGCATGATGATTCCAAGCTACCTTGTGGTAGGCATCTCTGTCCAAAGGTGCCTTTGTAACTTAGTTGCCAACTATGTCAGTAGCCTTAGATGAGAAATTAAGATGCCTTGTGAGAGATTCAATCACGATAGCTTTCATTTATGTTGAAGGCATCGTGTAACTTAACAGAACCATCATCAATCAATTAATACTCAAGTTAGCTAGTTCAAAAGGAATAGCTTTGTTTTAGCTTCCATTAGTTTACAGTCAATAGATAAGAATTTTTTATCCTGATTACATATATTTTTATTTGAATATAGTGAGAACTTCCCAACACTCACTGCACTTTTTTTCTTCTGTTCCATCTTGAATCTTGTTATCTTCCAGAGATGAATCTTTTTATATATTTACTTAACTATAATTACACAAAGAACATAGCAGCAAGGTTATGGTGTACTTGATTTCAGTAGAGATTAACTTCAGGGTGGGTCTGCTCCTGTTGAGACTAGTTATTGTTCATCGAACGCCAACAAAGGGATCAAAGAATTTCTGTGGTGATCTACTCCCTACCATTTAATAATATAATAATTGTCAGGAAACATGAAAGCTTTGCATTCTCCTTTTCAGAAAGTGAACTAAAAAAGCCACATCAATCTACACTTCTTTGTCCAAAGCAGTGGCAATATATATGCTGACGGGGGATTATTGAGTTTTGTGATGCATACCATAGTGAGCTATCATTGTGCAAGGACCATAAAAACCAGTAGATAAGAGCTTGAATATAAGAAATTATGATGCTGTATAATCATGCATTATAATAGTACCAGCCCATAAGCTTGTGGTGATGCCACTTCCAAGAAGGATAGTTGAATTGTGGGACTAGACTGAGCAACTGCAATATTAATGAACTTCCCATATGACATCCCAGTTGCAGCACCGATAAAGAGGGATGGGGCATAGTAGCCTCCTACTAATCCAGAGGCCCGGCATAAGGAGGTTGCAACTATCTTGACTCCTACAAGCTGAAGCAATAGGTCAGCTGAGAGGCCCTGGACAAGTGGCCGAGATTCCAACAAAATGTCAACATTCTCAAAACCCCAGTATAGGATTTCAGGATATGCCAAAGCTATGGTGCCAGTAGCTAAACTACCTAGTACAGGAAACGCAGCACTTGGAATCCCAACAGTGCGGTGAAGATGATTGACAGTTGAGAGCATGAAGGATGTGCATCTAGATAAGGTCAATGAAACCAAGCCGCAGAGGATACCCAGCAAAAGATACAGTGGAAGTTCTGAAAATGAGATGAATAATAGCTAGCTTTTTTAGGCTTTAATAGTAAATGATAAAGGCTTGAATGATTAATTAAAATACAAGCAAAACCAACCAATCAACGTAGAAGAAATTACGTTGACAGCATGTGCTACTAGTAATTGAATTTTTTTACTTACCACTCGGGGAGCGGAAGTCATAGTCGGGGACCTTAAAAGCAGGTTCAGAACCAAGACCAATTTCTGATACAACAGAAGCTACGACAGCGCTAAGTATAACCATAGAAGTGGTGTTTGTGAGTGACGTTGTTGAATCACTTGGAGATGGCCACAACACCGACTCCACAGCAAAAAAACAACCAGCAACAGCAGCATTGAATCCTGTTTTTCTTTTTTAAATTCTTTAGGAAATAGATAATAATTGACTTTTGTTTTTTTTAAACAAAGCGAGAGATGGAGAGAGAAACAAACCAGACGAGATTCCAGCAGCACAGCCAGCAGCTAGGAGGGAAAGTTTTGTTTGATTAGAATTGTGATTATTAAAGACAGAGAGAGAAGCAATTCCTTTGGCTACGGAAGCACCAATCTCGACACTAGGACCTTCGGGGCCAAGGGAATTACCAGTACCAAGAGTGAAACAAGCAGCCAACGTTTTCAAGAAACTAGGAGCGGCGGCGACAGCAGCCACTGGTAGTTGTAGCCATCCTTTTTTATCGTTTTTATTAGTAGTAGTACTACTACTGGTAATAATGGTTGTTTGAAGATGGTTCAAGATGCTAACGATCAAGCCGCCACAAGCAGGGACGGAGACAACTCTTAACCAGTTAGAGTCGAGAGGCTCCTCTCTCAACCAGGCAGCACCCCTATAAGGAATTCCATCCCAGAAAAAGTCCCGTATTTCATGCACTGCGTTGTTGAACAGCACTACAGCTATCCCAGTCAAAAGACCCACCAAGCAAGATGTTATTATTATACCGGAATTACCACCACCACCACCACCACCACCACCATCATTTATCTTTCTGATCAGTTTTGGCTTTTGATTTTCTTCTTCTTCATCGTCTTCATTGCTTGCAGTTGCAGTAACAGTAGCATTAACAGTACTAGTGTAATCTCTTCTTCTCTCAGCTGGGGTTAACGGGGCTGGGAGGGCAGTGGGGATCCCAATCTTCTTGTACTGGTAATAGCGATAATTTGAAGAGGAGGAGAACAATCGGTTTCTTCTGGAGAAGGAGAGGGAGAGGGAAGCAGAGATGAGCAGTCGTGGAGGCAATGCACTTCCCATTGATATCCAATTTGATATTACCTTCTTCTACATCCTCCACCTATCCAATTCATATATCCTATCCATCGTCATTATCTTTCTTAAGTTTTACCAACGGATCTTCTCTAATCCATTCATACTTTGGATAATTAGTGTTTTTTTTTTTTTAAAGCCTCCTATATATATCATTCAATTATTTTTCGTAATTTTCTTTCGAGTTTTGATAGATTTTATAAAGTTATTTGAAAATAAAAAGAAAATATGTATTTATTAAGTTACGATGTATAATTTAAATTCTGTATTTTTTTTAATTCTAAGTTTTCTTTTTCTTATTAATGCATATTTTTCAGCAATTTTTTATTTATATCATAAAAACTAAAAATAATTAAAATAAATATCCTAAAACTTATTAATGATTTGAAATAAGAGATGAATGTAACTTTTTAATAAAAACCTCCTTCCTCATGCTTTTTTTTTTCACGAAACATATTATTATAAAACTAACAGTTTATTAAAAAATTAAAAAAATTAATTAAAAAAATAAAAACAAATTATGAATCAATAATTTTGACACAAATATATTGAAAAGATAAGAATAATAATCATGTAAGGAATTATATAAAAAGTTTACAATAAAAAAATTAACAAAATAGATATTTCATCCACATTAAATATAAATTTCTTAAAAATTTATGTATATTAGTATCATATATAATTATTTGAAAAGTAATGGTTAATATTCTCCTAAAATACTCTCATATTATTTGAAAATTATGATATTATTTTAATAAATTTATTTGAAAAAATCTCGTTATATAATGTAAAAAAATAAATTTAAGATCAAGTACGCACACCTAACCCACAAGTAATACCCAGGCATGCCTTGTTTTTTCAAAGTTAGGGTGACTTGTCACTGTTTAGGCTGACAAAGCACCTTGTACCTGCAGGCTGTGGTAACTGGTTTTTAGGTCTAAAAATCTAAATTCCAACTTCTATTAATCCAAAAAAAAAAAAAACGTGGGTAAACATTGTTAATGTTAATTTAGATGTGAAAACTTTTCATTATTTAAAAACAAAAATATGTGGGTAAAGGTGTGAAAAAAACTAAAAAATCAAGAAAACTAAAAAAAAAATTAAAAAACCAAATTGTAAAAATAATCAGATTAAAATTTTAAAAAACCAGCCGGTTCAGTTCCGTTTTGATTTTATAAGTCTAAGATCAAAAAAACCAAACCGAACCCAAACAAAAAAAACAGAGTCAAACCAACTTAAACCGGTTTTTGATCTAAAAAACCAAACCGAAACCGATCAGTTTGAACCCGTTTTGGTTTTTTTAATAAATTTCAGTTTAGTCATTTTTTTTAATAAAAACCAAACCGAATCGAAAATGATCGTCCCAATAAATATTGTGCAATCAGCACTGTTCATCACCTTATAAAACAACGTGATGGCCTGTTCATTTTTCAAATATTTATTTTGGTCCTCAAAGAGTGGATGACCCAACTGGTTGAGCCTTGACCAAAACGCTGGATAATCTGTTTTCGTATCAGCAGTACTACCTCAGGAACACAAAATGAATGTAGGGATTTGTTGATGTTAAAACCCAGGCATCAGAAGCTAAAACAAGAAAATAAATAAATAAAATACGGTATCCAATCAAAACCATTCTCGAGATGTTCTCAGTTGTAGATAATCATGCCACCAATCACAAAACTCAAGAAGCAGCAATCAGATGATAATAAAGACATCAAATTGTTTAGCACGCTCAAGTCCTATGACATGCCAAGTTACAGGAACGCGTCCTTCTCGAGCAACTTTAGCACCTCTTGCTGGTTGTTGAGTTTAGCAACATCAATGGGCGTCTTGCCATCCATGTTCTGAAGTGTACTGTAGTTTAACCCAAAGAGAGATTCCATCAGGACAGGAAAAATCACATGAAGCCATAAAGGGAGGGCATTCCTAGCTGAGAGCTATTGACTTACACTGCAGCGCCATTTTCCAGTAAAAGGGCTACACACTCCTTCCTTCCATAACCAGCTGCGTAATGCAGTGCCGTGTTCTTGTTCTTATCCAGTGCATCAACAGTTGCCCCAGCCTCGAGAAGAATTTGGGCACACTTCACCTGAAACAAATTGAAAGCAGCTGCTTGTTGCTTACAATAGCAATTTGACCAATTTGCATAAATTTCCAATAATGTCTGACGGCCCAATGATTCTGCAACTAGAAGGGGCCCAAACCAAGAGGTCAGCTATAGATTACTGACCAATCTAAAATCTAGCCTTCTATCATTGTAAGCCAACTAGGGAGTTCAATTTTTGCAATGTATTCATGAACTCTTTCTAGCAGCATACCATAATAGGTTCCTTAAGTCACCTCTAACGATTACTTGTCTTTTGATAATAACAAAAAAGCCAGGATCAACCGCTGAAGAGGAGAGGGGCAAAAAGCAAGAGTCTACACCACACACAAACAACAGAGCAGTAGTTTAGAAATAATGATACCTCCCCATATCCGCACGAAAAATGCAATGCAGTTCTTCCCTCTGAATCTTCTTCATCCTTGTCAGCACCAGAGGCTAGAGCATTTTTCAAACCCTAATTGGAGAGTGCATATAAAATTTTGAGGTAAATTTGCAAACGGTATCTCCAATTGATCTGACTTAAATAGATAGAACAGAGAAGCATTGGATAACATGGAGGCAAAAGAAAATTATATTGAACATCAAAGGAGGAAAAAAAATGATCCACCTCCCGCAGACTTTAGAGAAATATTGAATTCTCCCAGTGTAGTCAAAATGACCAAGTCAGCGGTCATTGGACTTCTCTAAAATGAACTAACTAGCATTGGGTCATGCTCAGATATTTACAATAGAAATGGAAGAACAATGGGGACCATAATATCCAACAAACTATTCACCAGATTAATGGAAACATGAATAACGAGTGTGCATGTAAGTATGATAAAAATTACATATAATACACTAAAGTCAAGGGCCACATAAATGCTCTACATCTTACCAAGTAAACCAATGTCACTAAAATCTATAGAGATGAAAGAACAAAATACCAACATAAAAATGAAAAGGTATATATATTCAGTTTTCCATTCAGCATTCACCATGTGGTTTCCACATTTAAACTAATCCAAAGATCAAGCTAAAAGTGTTAAGGAGCTTCAACTAATTGCTAAATGAACATGAACAAGTCACGTATCTACAGCTACCAACAAAGCTCAAAATGTCAAAAGCTGTGCATGGGCTTAAAAGAGAGTGATGAGAAGAAACCATCAAAGTCTTAAGAAAGTTCCAGGGGTCATCATTGTCTAATAATGCTGACATGAAGGTAGGTCTTGTGGTGTGTCGAAATAGAAATCTGTGCCTATATCCTCTCTCATCATATCAAATTGGGCACTCCTAAGTTAAAAATTAAGTCCACAAAACATTAGCTAAACACTTCCATTAACAGTAATTAGACAATTTTCAGCCAGTCTAGGCTGCAATCGCTTTAACTGATAGATAAGACGCAATGCATTTAATGGGAAAGAAAAGCAAAAACAATTTAAATGATGTAATTAAAAATAAAGGTGGCATCCATCAGGGGAAAGATAGATAAAGGTTAAGCGTGTCAAACCTGCAAAAAAAGGCAGCAGGCAATCAAAAGAGAATTGTACCCTACCTCAACATCACCAACACTGGCACAGTGATGGACAACTGATTCATCCTCATTTCCTGCTTCTTCTGCTTCCTCTTGTCCAGAAGTTTCCACAGAAGTGCCTGCTTCTTCGGAAACTGCAAGACCCATTGCTTCACCCAACTTCTGGAGAACGTCTTTATCATTCCAGTACCTAGGCAAGCATAATTTGGGTGTCAGTAAGTTGAGAAAATAAAACCAACTTATACAATCCATCTTTGCTAATATCAAGGCAGGAGAAACATAGCAACAATCTTCTAGTTTTTCCCCATTTTAATAAGCAATAGTAAAATACTAGATATTATGATTACCAACCTCATCATGGCAGCTGGACCACCGGACTCTATCTCTTCTAAAATAGGCTTTAAAGAAGGATCTTCTCTTATTCGTGTCATTCGCTCCTCAATCTGATCCTTTTGCGATGGGTTTGTGAAACTCTCAAGCATTTGAGACATTGATGGATCCTGAGGATTGATAGGGAAAAAAATTAACCTTTCATCAGGACTTACAATTAAACAATGAATAGGAAAATGAAACAAGCCAAAAAAAACAAAAAAAATAGATATACCTGCATTAATGCAGTGCCAAGGTGCTCAGCCATAGTCATAAATTGAGGATTCTGCATAACCTGTTGCATGGTTGAATAGTATTGTTGAGTATCAAAGTTAGGGATAGCATCTTCGGCTGTCGCACTTTGAAAAGTCTTCTGGAGCTGCTCTGCCATCTGGTTGAATGAAGGATCTTTGGCTATCTGCTCGGCCAACTCCTTGATGCTCGGGTCCTACATATATCAAAGCATAGACATCTATAAACCCTTAGAGAAATATGGCAAAATTGTTCAATATTAGAGTGAAGCAAGAACAAGTTCGCAAAATGAGCTTCAATGTGAAAAGTGGATTTAGCTTAGGACACGTGGGCATATTAGAAGGCAAGACCTTCACTGCCAAAAAGATAGCTTATCTAATGTTTTTACTCCGCAAATGAAATTGAAAACAAAGCAAAGAACTGAAGAGTAAAAAGTAGTAAATGCAATGGAAATTGACAAACATACATTAAGCAGGCCAGTCATAGCAGAGAAATCAAAAGGATTAGGAGGAAATCCAGCAGCAGCACCTCCCAGTCCTGGAGATTGAGAAGGAGCTCTTCTTTGTTCCCCAGAGGTTGAGGAGGTTTCTGATGATTTAGATGAGGAGTCTTTGCTGTTATTTTCTGCACCCGAAGCCGAACCTGTTTTCTCATCTAATAACAAAGCAATTTGCGATTCGAGTGAGCGACTCAGTCGAGGTTATCTCGCAAGCACAATAACAACAGCAGCAACGGATCCATCCAGGAAATTGAAAGGACGGTAGAAAGCATACCAGATGGAAGAGTAGCATCCTTGTTCGTGGTCGCCATGACGAACAACAAGCTAAGCTTAATGACAATTATGCAATCGAAGAAAGGAGAGGATAGATTTTTATCTGAAGAAGATAGACAGAAGAAGAAATCGAATCGAATCGAGTAATTACTTTTTATACATAAATAATATTACTTTGCTAATTATAAAACTAGAAGCAGGTAGGACTAAGAGGATTACCAGGCAGAGGCAGGCAAGCAAGGCTGCGTGTGTGAATTGATGGTTTCAAGAAAGGTATCTGCCACCACACAGCTCAAGTAAGAAGAAGAAGAAGAAGAAGAAGCGTGCACGACGACAAGGAAAGGATTTGATTGAATTGAACACAAACCAAGCTTATTGTTAGTGGGCCATCTCAATCCTCATCTTGTCATCGAACCAGTGGCTTATGTATCGGTTACTGCCACCGCTGTCTTCCTTTTTTGTGTTTTTTTTCCTTACTAGCAGGCCCGAACCCGATGACCGGATTCATGAATCGATGGGCCGACAATATTTGAGATTGGGCCTGTGTACATGTTCTGTTTACCCTTCACAGGTATGATAATTAATTTCCTTGAACAGTTGCCTTATTTTGCCTCAATTTGAGTGTGAGGTGAAACAATTTGAGTGTGCATATTACACAATATAATAAAATGCCTCAGTGTCTCTATTATTGTTTATATAAACACAAAGTACTATGAATTGAAGCAATGTAATGGCAGCCCAGCCCTTAACACAAAGAGTTGCAAGGGCAGCGGGGGATGGGTGAGGTTGTCTTTTTCGCCGAGGTGCATTTGGCATTAAAAGGATGGTTGGTGAGAAAATGATCAGCACAAGTTTTGGTGAGGCTGCAGGCCATGGGGAGCGGACACCTGGCGCTTGGGCTGCCCGGCCTTTGCGTGAGGCAGACCCGATCGCTACAAGGCGTATGGGCGGCCCTGCCTTTGCGTGAGGCAGACCTGAGCTCCACCTGGCGCTTAGGTCTAAGAAGGGGGCAGCACTAAAAATCTTCTCTTGTACACCATATGTGGCTTGAACTTGTCAACTTGAACACTGTGCATATGAGAAGTGTCATCAAAAGAAGGCAAATAGACAAAAGAAGTGGTTGATGATGAAGGCAAGGGAAAGAAACATTGATTTTCAAAGAAAATAACATTTCTGAAAACATGAACCCGATTAGTGTGTGGATCAAAACATAGATAACCCTTTTGAGTGACACTATATCCAAGAAAGGCACAATGAATTGACTGAGCAGAAAGTTCATTTCTATGAGGTGGAGGAAGATGCATGAAGCATATATACCCAAAGGTGTAAAGATTTGTGTATATAGGATGACAATGATGAAGGCAAAAATATGGAGACTTTAGACTTAAGATTTGTGAAGGAAGTCTAATGATTAGATAAGTTGCTGCAGTGAGAGCTTCTACCCAAAACTTAGAAGGAATAGAAGTTTCAATGAGCAAGGTCCGAACCACATTCAAAAGATGGTGATTCTTGCGTCCCGCTACTCTATTTTGTTGAGGAGTATAGGAACATGATCGTTGAAAAATGATACCTTTAGTTTGCATGAAAGATTGGAAATCATTAGACATATATTCCCCACCTGAATCTGATCTAAAAATTTTAACAGTGGTAGAAAATTGAGTGTTAACAAGTATCAAGAACAATTTGAACATAGAGAAAACTTATCAAGTATCGCTGTTGTAGTCAAGGTTGTCAAAATCGCGAGTTGACTCGTAAAATCATATGATTTTACGAGTTAACGTGTATATAACGGGTAAAATTGGGTTAAAAACTAAAAAACCAGCAAACTCGATGAAACTCGTTCAACTTGGTAAACTTAGACCGAGTTTATGAGTTTGACAAAAATAAAAAAATTAATTGACTCCCCTCCCCGTCAGGCCATCACTCATTCACTCTCTAGACTCCAGTCGTCTCCCCTTTCCCCTTTCTCAAATCTCAAGTTCTTATAACTGGTTCCACAACTTTCACTCACTCTCTCTCTCTCTCTCTCTCTCTCTCTCTCTCAAAACAACCATTTTTTTTCTTTAATTCGTTGTTCTTCCTCAAGTCTCCTGACTCTCCACTCTCCATCTTTTATGCTCTCGTGCCTCACCTCTCTATAACAGGTTAGTTGTTTTTCTTGACATAATTGATTCTTAAATACTTGTTTCTGGAGATGGATTTGCTGTAAAAGTCAGATTGAACAATCTGTGCACCTTAATCCTTATGTTCTATTTAAGTTCTTCTTTTCTTCCCTTTTTTCTCTATTAAATTTAACTGAATTTAATGGAAATCTACAGGTGGAATTCAGGCCTACTTTGGTTGCTACTAGTGATTTGTAATTTTCCATTGAGGTTTTCCCCACTATTTGGCTTAAAATTTAAAAATTTTGTTTTATTATCAGTAATATGAAATATGTGTTTGTTGACTTGTTCAATCAAAAGTAATTGATTCTTTCTATTTTAAAATATGTGATCCACATAGTAATTTGTTTTCTTAACTGCGTGGAATACAATGTTTAGTTTGTTTATTTGGTAGGATCTATGGATATTTTAGCTTTTTTTTCTTTCGAAACATTTTCTAGCTTATGAGATAACTTGAAATTCCAAGACAAGGCTAATTTATATTGATACACAATTAGGTCCTTTTCCAACGCTCTTTCCTGTCACATTTTCTTCCCGTCTCTATCACATCTTTGCTCTTATATAACGCAATAACTTTTTTTCACAGTTTTATCTATAAATCTTTGTTGTTCATGACTAAACTATCTTAGGCAACTTGTTTTAAAATCATTTATTCATTGTCATGAGGCATTGCAATATTTCTTCATTTGCCAATTTAATGCTTAACTTTTGTATTGATGATTTTTAACAGGAAAGAGACAGATTGACATTAATATTGCTGATGGTCATAAGAGTGATGAGATCTTGGCATCACAAGGTTAGTTTTCTTGTGTGCTGGAAGAATTTCATTGATTACAAGTTTCATTAGAGACAGTTGTAACTTCTCTAGTATTATTTTGAAATAAAGTACACTTTACTTCTCTAATGTTCATCATCTAATTACCATTATTTCTTTATGGAAACTACATCCCTCTACAGGAGAGATTAACAAGCTATCACTAACAAAGCACAAGGTTAGTTTTCTTATGTCTGTGTTTGTGTAATAATCCTTTAATGCTCCTCTATATTTCATTTTCTAGACCCACAAGCCATTATAAAATATCAGATAAACAAATAGACTTCATGAGGCAATATTATGGTTTACTTGATACAGTTATCCTATAGGTAGTTAATCTCATTCTCTTTCAATCCTTGTCTTTCTTATGTCCTTTTGTATTTGTGAATTACTCCATTGATTATGATTAGGTTTCATTAGGATGACAGTAACATCGCTAGTATTATTTTTTAAACAAACCATATGACATGAGAATATTTTTGTTACAATCAGACTTTCCAATTTGTTAAATCTTTTACCTGACAATGCTAATACCAAGTTGCACATAAAATAGACTAGGCATTTGGGCTCTTAATTTTCTCTTCTGGCTGCATTAGATTGTTAAGTTTGATGTAATCCTCTAGCATTTTATTTTCTAGACCCATTAACTGTTCTGAAGTATTTAATAACGAACCAGACTTGATCAAGCAATATTATGGCTTATCTTTATATGTTTTTCTTTGCCTTGCAATCATATTATTAATATTTCATGTGGCTAAAGCACAAGCAACAGCTAAAGAAATTGCCATTGTGTTAGAGTATATTAAAAAGAGCGGGGGAGTTGAGGTGAGGTTTTTTACTTGGATTGTGATGTGGTTGCATTGAGATTTAAAATCTCATATAAAATAGAGATATTTCTTAGATTAGTTATTTTTACATGTTTTATACCATATATATGATTTGTGATTCAATCATTTTAGCATATGCTAGAGAATCAGTTGTGCCATGTCTAATGTGCATTAAGGCTCAAGTTTATGGCATAATTTGCAGGCAGTTAGTTTGAAAATTGAACTACAATATACATGGCATCTAAAAAAACTAGTTGGTTATAGAAATAATCATTTAGATGATAAGATTTTGATGAATGTTTTAGAAATAACGAGAAAGATAAAGGAAATGAGGCTGGTTTTAGTTTACATGACACACCAACATATTGTTTGTTTTAGGTTTATTAATTTTTAGTTAATGAAATTCTATGGACATAATTGTATTGTATTTTTAAGATATTTAAACTATGTATGAATTTTATTTAAACTGTGTATTTTAAGGTGTTTGGATTTTTGTATTGTTTATTTCATTTTCATTTTAATTGTATTATATTATTATTTACTACTTGACTAAAATTGTCAATATATAATTAGTTAAAATATTTTACTTATGATTTTACGATTTTACGATCCGAGTTTATATTGTGTATTCTGTGTCGTGTAAAAAAAATATTTTTGATAATCTTGGTTGTAGTCATCGATAAAGGTTATAAAATATCTGTAATATGCATGAGAAATGACAGAACTTATTCCCCAAACATCACTATGAATTATCTCAAAAGGGTTTGTGGCTCTATTGCCTTCAGAAGAAAAGGGTAAAATTTTAATTCTACCAAGTTTACATGTGGCACAATTAAGGAACATATTTAAAGCTGAATGTTCTTCATTGTTTATTAACCTAAATTTCAATAAATGAGAGAAAATTCTAGGATTTTGATGACCAAGACGTTTATGCCAAACTTCATTGGACACTTTAGGTGCTGTACAAAAGAAAGATAAAATAGAGGGAGGAAGCAAGGTGCATGGAATAAGGAGTTGAAGAGAAAATAGACGTCCGTGTTTAGGCCCCTTCGCTATCAGCTATCCTAAAATCTGGTCCTATACAATACAGCCACAATTAGAAAAGTGTATGTCACAGTTATTGTCCACAAGCTAACCTACAAAAGCTAAATTTATAGCAAGCTTGGGTGAGACAAAAACATCCTTTAAAAAAGGAGGTACATCACCAACAATCATGATGGGAAGAGTACTACCATTGGTTGTTTTAATATGTGAGGATCCACAATATTTTTGGATATTACTTAAGCCACATAAAGAGTTTGTTATATGATTGGAAGTACCTGAATCTAAGATCCAAGAAAGAGCTAAAGAAATAGTACCTTGAAGACCAAACGTGGAGGAAGCACTCACAATCATTTCTTACACCATCTCTCGGGTTAGGAAATTTACTGGAGGCTAAGTCTATGAAACAGGGGAACTAACAGCAGTAACAACAACGTGATAAGCTTTGTTGGAGCATAGAGGATGACGAATAGGACACTCCTTAATGATGTGTCCTGGCTGCTTGCAGTAGTTGTAAAATTTATGAGGACAATAGGGAGCAATATGTCCATAATTTTTACAGCTATAACATTGTGTCTTGCTCATATCGTAACTCATCCCCTTGTTGTAAGCAGCATAAGCAACTGAGACAGTGGTAGAGATAACTCTTATCTGCTCCATAATGGTCTGAGTATGGAGACACTGCTCTTTACGCAAGAGTTCTCTAAAGCAAGCGTCTAAGGATGGAGCAAGATCGCGATTGAATAAAGAAGCATGAACTGGTTCATATTTTGGTCACAATTTCATCAAAAATTGGTCTTGTTGGCTGATTTTATGGACTTGCTACACTGCCAGCATACCTCCTGCAGAAACTTTGTTTATAACAAGATCAGAATAGTCATTCCACAAAGTCAGAAATCCAAAATAGTAATCTTGAATAAAAAGATCTCTTTAGTTATAGTTGGCAATAGCCAACTCAAGCTGAAAACGTCTAGCATTGTTATCTTGGTTATAGACTTGTGTGAGGTGATCTCATATAGCTTTTGCAGATCTATGAGGACGCAAAGAAAGGATCAAATGTGGCTCCATAGAATTGATAATCCAAGACATGATTTGTGCATCTTTGGCATCCCATTTTTCCTTAGCAACAACAGATCCTTCATCAGCTAAGTCTTCTTTGTCGTTGCCATCTATGTGGCCCCATAACTCCTTTCCCTTGAAAAAGATCTCCAACTGAAATGTTCAAGCAACATAATTTTTGCCAGTAAATCTGACACAAACATTATCTGACTTCTCCATAAAGCTATGACTGAGAAAGAAAACAAAAAACTTAAGAATTCTGTGAGAAAAGCTCTGATAGCATAATAGAATGGTTTGAATTGTCTTCATCTTTAGACTAGTCTTTCATTATATAGGAAAAGTTGTCCTGTACATAGTAATTACAAAGACCAAATCTAGGGAGTTATATATGGTAAGGTAAATTTCATATTTATATCTAGCATTTATAGCCTAGATTTTTATAAGTACAAATACTTGTGTGCTTAATGTCAACCTTTCTAGTGACCTGTATACTACTTGATTTCAACTTTTCTATTAACAAGTTAAGGTATCAAACTAGTCATAAAAAAAATACAAGCAGGGGAATGAAGATTTGAAAAGCCAATTAAGGCCAAGATAGAAATGTTCATGAAGAGTATATGTTGGCTAAAAGAGAAGGAAAGAATGCAACTGGAGAGAAGGATGTGTAAAAGTTATTTTTGTATGAGGAATACAAAGAGTTCTAAGATACAAAACAAATTATAGTGTATCAAGGATGAGGATGTAAAGATCTTGGTATCAAGAAGATGGAGAAATCATTTTGACTAGTTGTTTAATGAGATTTAGTTTAGAAACCTTGGAGATCTCATCTTAGAGGAAGCAAGAAACCTTAAATATACATATGGGATATGGGTTTTGGAAGTATTGAGGCTATGAAGGAAGTAAGATTCAAAATTCTTTATAGGCTTAACAAAATAACTATTAAAGTTTCAAGATTCATAGAAGTGGAAGTCATGTGGTTGATAAAAATTGAAGTTTCAACCTTAAACATACATGTCGGATTTTGGTTTTGGAAGTATTGAGGTTTTGAAGGAATTAAGATTCAAAAACCTTTGCAGGCTTAACAAAATAACTATTGAAATTTTAAGATGTATAGAAGTGGAAGTCATGTGGTTGCCAAAGTTGTTGAATGGAATATTGAAGAAGGCACTGGATGACTAGAAAAAAGTGTTTTGCTATACGAGATGAAGGGTAATACTTGAGTTTCATATTCTATTGTGGCATTAAAGTTATTTATCACTTGATATAGCTATGAGGAGAGTGACGAAGCATACATTTTCTAATCAGAAAATCAATTTTGTTTTGTGCTTGAGAGATCGACTAGAGAGTTATGTTTCTTTTTTAGAGTTTGATGGAGAGAAACAGAAATAAAAGAAACCTTTATATGCCTCTAATTGATTTCAAGAAGAATTTTATGACGTGACATACAATATAGATAGAAGCTAGGGTTTTCAAGTTCTAAGGTTACAAACCTAAGCTATAAAGAAATTTAGATAAAACTCTTTATTGTTTTATTAAAAGTCTGAATAATAATCTAAAGTCTCAAATTAAATTAGGCATCCTTATTTTTATTAGTGCTAAAATCCTTTATAGGAAATGATTCCCAATTAAAACATAAATCCTTTATAAGAGAAGATTCCTAATTAAAACTTACCTAACTAATAAATTCATCTAGCATTAGAATTTCTAAATAATAAAGTATTGATTAAATGAAAAGTCCTAATCTAATTAGGAACAAGAATCAAAATACAACAAGGAAAATAAATATTATCATGTACAATAATTTCCGAGCCCTATTTGAATGCCTTTCCAAGAAATTTTAACCTAATAGGAAACAAGGCTTTCAAAATCTTCTGTCAAAAGTTCAGCTCAATGCAATGGTCAGATTAAAAGTTATGCTTGATTTACCAAATTGTATCTTGAACTCTTCTTAAACTTGTCAAAATCTAAAAACCTTAATCGTCAATGAAATAATACAATAAATATTATTGTATCAATAATATTGAAGAAATTTGCCCATATCAATCCCCTTTACTTCTAAAAAACTCGCTCTCGAGTTATCCATCGGACTCGAACACTCCAAATAAATAAATACTTTGAATACAACATTGTCACCAATATATGTGTGAGATAGATTGTTTCAAATATCTTAAATCCAATTTTAACAAAGATATATTCACGTAGAATTTCTGAATCTAAACAAAATTTCTCAAGACTCAAAAAATCAACCTCATATGAATATTTCTTTTGAGTTGATGGCAACATTAATTGACGTGTTTGGTCATCCCTCACAGCAACATCTTGACCATCAATTGGATTGTTAATCTTAGATGATTGATCCAATAAGAATACGCTTGGTTTAAACAACACGCCCATACTTAAGTCCTATTTGATGTCAACTTTAGCCTCCTGAGCAATTCCAACAACTTGTTCTGGCTTTTCTTTTAGTGCTTTGAGACCTTGAGAATCACTACTTCATGAGCTTATTTGATTTCTTCTTCATTATTAGTAAATGAAACATCAAGTAGAGTAGTATTTGCAGCAATGTTGTGTTATCATTGTTGTGATGTTGAAACTTTCTACTATGAATAGTCGACACCTTCTTTATAATTTTCTTCCTTGCTCGTTTAGAAAGTTAAACAAAATACAAATAATAACAATCTAATTGCTTATCTATCCAATATAAAATCTCTTTGTAATCATCTTATATAAATTCTAAAATTATTAATTGTTTCAAATCTTACCGAGATCGAATTAAAGGGATACTAATAAGAGTTCTAAAATCTAAAAATCCAAACCATCATTCTCTAGCACCATAAAAAAGTGTGTATGACAAGTCCTTCTTTTTTATGATAAGTCCTTACTTTTGATGATAAGGAACCTTGTTGAAATAAGAGTAAGCTTCTAGAACTCAGGTTTGCTAACTACTTGATAAATCTTTTATTTAAAAATCTCTCATTATAGAATGAGATCTCATCAAATTCAGAAATAGGTCTGGGGCTGGGGCTGGCTTGCCTTGAGGTAAGTCTCCAGGTAAGTTCATACCCTCTTCATAATCTCTATTTGCGTTACTCATTAGCCAAGCTAGATCTACTATGGTTTGCTCCAAACGATCAAACCTCTGTTTCAAACGATCTAGTTTTTGCTCTCGAGTCCCCACAATGCCCTGAAAAGCCTCCACTCCTGCATCACAGAGTAGGTTACTACTGTTTTCATCCATCAAAGAGGTTAACCTGCTTTGATACTAATTGACACAACGTATAGCATGGATAGAAGTTGGGGTTCTCAAACTCTAAGGTTATAGACCTAGGTTGTTTAGAAAAAAAAATTCTCTAGTGTTTTATTAAAAGTCTGAATAATAATCTTTAATTTCAAAATAAACTAGAAATTCCTATTTATATTAGTCCTAAAATTCTTTATAGAAAATTATTCTCAATTAAAACTAAAATCCTTTGAAGAAAATGATTTCTAATTAAAACTTACCTTGCTAAAAGAAACCATCGAGCATTAGAATTTCTAAATAGAAAAATACTAATTAAATTAAAATTCCTAATTTAAATAGAAAAAAAAATCCAAATACAACAAGAAAAATAAAAACAATCTCGTACACTAACTTCCAAGCTCTATTTAAATGCCTTTCTAATCTCCAATCATCATGAAATTTTAATCCAATAGAAAACAAGGTTTTTGGAATCTTGTGACAAAATTTCAAAATAATTTTAGTTTAAATAAACCAATAGTTTTAAAATATTTTTTTAGAAAAAAATATACAAAATAATTTTTTTATTTTTTAAAATTTATTTTTAATATCAATATATCAAAACCAACTTAAAACATAAAAAAATTAATTTAAAGTAAAAATAAATAAAAAAAATTTACTTTTTTTTTAAATCACTTTTAAAATACAAAAAAAAAAAAAAGGTTGAAAATGAATGTTGGGATTTGTTGATGTTAAAACCCAGGCATTAGATGCTAAAACAAGAATATAAATAAAATACGGTATCCAATCAAAACCATTTTCAAGATGTTCTCAGTTGTAGATAATGTATGGAGCATGGAATAGAACATTTCATCGCATGCCTATCTAATCCCAGATACAGAAGACAGAATAATTATGCCACCAATCACAAAACTCAAGAAGCAGCAATCAGATGATAATAAAGACATCAAATTGTTTAGCACGCTCAAGTCCTCTGACATGCCAAGTTACAGGAACGCATCCTTCTCGAGCAACTTTAGCACCTCTTGCTGGTTGTTGAGTTTAGCAACATCAATGGGCGTCTTGCCATCCATGTTCTGAAGTGTACTGTAGTTTAACCCAAAGAGAGATTCCATCAGGACAGGAAAAATCACATGAAGCCATAAAGGGAGGGCATTCCTAGCTGAGAGCTATTGACTTACACTGCAGCGCCATTTTCCAGTAAAAGGGCTACACACTCCTTCCTTCCATAACCAGCTGCGTAATGCAGTGCCGTGTTCTTGTTCTTATCCAGTGCATCAACAGTTGCCCCAGCCTCGAGAAGAATTTGGGCACACTTCACCTGAAACAAATTGAAAGCAGCTGCTTGTTGCTTACAATAGCAATTTGACCAATTTGCATAAATTTCCAATAATGTCTGACGGCCCAATGATTCTGCAACTAGAAGGGGCCCAAACCAAGAGGTCAGCTATAGATTACTGACCAATCTAAAATCTAGCCTTCTATCATTGTAAGCCAACTAGGGAGTTCAATTTTTGCAATGTATTCATGAACTCTTTCTAGCAGCATACCATAATAGGTTCCTTAAGTCACCTCTAACGATTACTTGTCTTTTGATAATAACAAAAAAGCCAGGATCAACCGCTGAAGAGGAGAGGGGCAAAAAGCAAGAGTCTACACCACACACAAACAACAGAGCAGTAGTTTAGAAATAATGATACCTCCCCATATCCGCACGAAAAATGCAATGCAGTTCTTCCCTCTGAATCTTCTTCATCCTTGTCAGCACCAGAGGCTAGAGCATTTTTCAAACCCTAATTGGAGAGTGCATATAAAATTTTGAGGTAAATTTGCAAACGGTATCTCCAATTGATCTGACTTAAATAGATAGAACAGAGAAGCATTGGATAACATGGAGGCAAAAGAAAATTATATTGAACATCAAAGGAGGAAAAAAAATGATCCACCTCCCGCAGACTTTAGAGAAATATTGAATTCTCCCAGTGTAGTCAAAATGACCAAGTCAGCGGTCATTGGACTTCTCTAAAATGAACTAACTAGCATTGGGTCATGCTCAGATATTTACAATAGAAATGGAAGAACAATGGGGACCATAATATCCAACAAACTATTCACCAGATTAATGGAAACATGAATAACGAGTGTGCATGTAAGTATGATAAAAATTACATATAATACACTAAAGTCAAGGGCCACATAAATGCTCTACATCTTACCAAGTAAACCAATGTCACTAAAATCTATAGAGATGAAAGAACAAAATACCAACATAAAAATGAAAAGGTATATATATTCAGTTTTCCATTCAGCATTCACCATGTGGTTTCCACATTTAAACTAATCCAAAGATCAAGCTAAAAGTGTTAAGGAGCTTCAACTAATTGCTAAATGAACATGAACAAGTCACGTATCTACAGCTACCAACAAAGCTCAAAATGTCAAAAGCTGTGCATGGGCTTAAAAGAGAGTGATGAGAAGAAACCATCAAAGTCTTAAGAAAGTTCCAGGGGTCATCATTGTCTAATAATGCTGACATGAAGGTAGGTCTTGTGGTGTGTCGAAATAGAAATCTGTGCCTATATCCTCTCTCATCATATCAAATTGGGCACTCCTAAGTTAAAAATTAAGTCCACAAAACATTAGCTAAACACTTCCATTAACAGTAATTAGACAATTTTCAGCCAGTCTAGGCTGCAATCGCTTTAACTGATAGATAAGACGCAATGCATTTAATGGGAAAGAAAAGCAAAAACAATTTAAATGATGTAATTAAAAATAAAGGTGGCATCCATCAGGGGAAAGATAGATAAAGGTTAAGCGTGTCAAACCTGCAAAAAAAGGCAGCAGGCAATCAAAAGAGAATTGTACCCTACCTCAACATCACCAACACTGGCACAGTGATGGACAACTGATTCATCCTCATTTCCTGCTTCTTCTGCTTCCTCTTGTCCAGAAGTTTCCACAGAAGTGCCTGCTTCTTCGGAAACTGCAAGACCCATTGCTTCACCCAACTTCTGGAGAACGTCTTTATCATTCCAGTACCTAGGCAAGCATAATTTGGGTGTCAGTAAGTTGAGAAAATAAAACCAACTTATACAATCCATCTTTGCTAATATCAAGGCAGGAGAAACATAGCAACAATCTTCTAGTTTTTCCCCATTTTAATAAGCAATAGTAAAATACTAGATATTATGATTACCAACCTCATCATGGCAGCTGGACCACCGGACTCTATCTCTTCTAAAATAGGCTTTAAAGAAGGATCTTCTCTTATTCGTGTCATTCGCTCCTCAATCTGATCCTTTTGCGATGGGTTTGAGAAACTCTCAAGCATTTGAGACATTGATGGATCCTGAGGATTGATGGGGGAAAAATTAGCCTTTCATCAGGACTTACAATTAAACAATGAATAGGAACATGAGACGAGCAAAAAAACAAAAAACAAAAAAAAAAACAGATATACCTGCATTAATGCATTGCCAAGGCGCTCAGCCATAGTCATAAATTGAGGATTCTGCATAACCTGTTGCATGGTTGAATAGTATTGTTGAGTATCAAAGTTAGGGATAGCATCTTCGGCTGGTGCACCTTGAAAAGTCTTCTGGAGCTGCTCTGCCATCTGATTGAATGAAGGATCTTTGGATATCTGCTCGGCTAACTCCTTGATGCTCGGGTCCTGCATATATCAAAGCATAGACATCTATAAACCCTTAGAGAGATATGGTGAAAGTGTCCAATATTTTAGAGTGAAGTAAACACAAGTTCACAAAATGAGCTTCAAGGCAAGATCTTCACTGCCAGAAAGATACCTTATGGAATGTTAATACTCGGAAAATTAAATTGAAAACAAAGCGAAGAACTGAAGAGTAAAAATTAGTAAATGTAACGGAAATTGACATACATTAAGCAGGCCGGTCATAGCAGAAAAATCAAAAGGATTAGGAGGAATTCCAGCAGCAGCAGAGGCACCTCCCAGTCCAGGAGATTGAGGAGGAGGAGCCCTTCCTTGTTCCCCGGAGGTTGAGGAGGTTACTGATGGTTTAGAAGAGGAGTCTTTGCTGTTATTTTCTGCTGCCGAAGCCGAACCTGTTTTCTCCTCTAATAACACAGCAATATGAGATGGGATGGCATTGGATGAGATGCGATTCGAGTGAGCGAGTCAGTCGAGTTTATTTCGTAGGCAAAAAAACAAAAAAAAAAAAAAAAACAGCAACGGATCCATCCAGGAAATTGAATGTACGGGAGAAAGCTTACCAGATGGAATGGTAACATCCTTGTTCGTGGTCGCCATGACAGACAACAAGCTAAGCTTAAAGAAAACTATGCAATCTAAGAAAGGAGGAAGAGATTATTATCTGAAGACGATCGACAGAAGAAGAAATCGAATCGAGTAATTACTTTGCTAATTAATTTTTATACATAATAAATAAACAATATCACTTTGCTAATTATAGAAGTAGAAGAAGGCAGGACTAAGAAGATTACCAGGCGGAGGCAGGCAAGCAAGGCTGGGTGTATGAATTGATGGTTTCAAGTCAGGTATCTGCCACCACACAGCACAAAGAAGAGAGGAGAGGAAAGCAAATGAAGCAAGGGATTCGATTGAACTGAATACAAACAAACACGCTTAACGTAAGTGGGCCATCTCAATCCTCGTTGAGATCAGCGAATATGAACAGCTTAGAAGCTGACCTCGAAGCTCCAGCTTACTTCGGCTCATCCCATTTTTAATTTCACGAGCAGGCCCGACGGTGTTTGTGATTGGGCCTTTTGATTTCTATCATGCTTAAGATGAATAGCTTATTCGGTAGCGTGATGCTTTTTAATTAAAAGATTTTAAAATAATATATTTTAGATTTTTTTTATAGAAGTATATTAAAATAATAATTTAATATTATTTCAAGCAAAAAAATAATTGATCCAACACAAAAATAAAAAAGCATACAATAATAAAAAATATTTTTTTTCCTATTCTTCTCTTATGCTTGTTAGTAGACTGACAATATTTGTTTTTATAACAATATATTAAAATAATAATTTAATATTTTTTTAAAAAATAATTTATCCAACACGAAAATAAACAAACCCATAATAATAAAAATATATTTTCTCTCTTTTTTTCTCTCAGTGCTTAACTTGTCGGTAGACTTAGATAATATTTATTTTTGCAATTTAACTATATTTTTCTTAAAATTAATTTTTTTGTTTTTTTAAATTTTTTTTGATGTGTTAATGTTAGAAATAATTTTTTTAAAATAAAAAAATATTTTATGCATTTCCAAGTGTTAGGTGACTATTGAGTTGAAATGGTTTTTTGACATGGTATCAGAGCCTTGATGACCAAACGGTCCCGAGTTTAAATCTCATCATCCCTATTTATTTAATAAAAATTAAGCACAAGATAATGTGAGACTATGTAAGTTTCAAGCCTAAAGAGTTTTTACTTGAGGGGGTATGTTAGAGAATAATATAAATCATATCTTAGAACCTCACTTAACTGCTTAAACTATTGGGTTAAGATAATTATGTGACACCAAGTAAATAATATTTTTAAAAAGAATTCCTATTATAATTTCAAACACTGCAATAGTAACGATTTTGGATTAAGGTTGTACCTGCTATGCAACCTCAAAACAAACAAAACCTTAATTTATTGACATATTAAAATGAAGCACCATCCTCGCCCTTTTAAATTTATTTAATGAGATACAAGAAAAAATGTATATAAAAGTATACAGAGAAATAGAGAATTGCCTAAATATTCAATGCCGCCTAAGATTAAAATTTGATTCAAATCTAGCATATATTCAAAGAGAAGAAAAACAATTTCTTTAATTAGTTCCTC
>Ga0325403_1000711_pt1 | contig 25079 bp, 26 predicted proteins | sample PopdelMetagenome_19_FD_205665 | JGI IMG/M metagenome (GOLD analysis project Ga0325403, IMG submission 205665) | Populus deltoides microbial communities from Bellville, Georgia, United States - Xylem-PdKOR-R4 | ecosystem: Host-associated > Plants > Phyllosphere > Stem > Wood/Secondary xylem... | reverse complement strand
TTTATCAGTTAATTTCAACCTCATTAATTCTTGGAGCAATTATGGTGTTTGATTTGATAGGTTTCTTCTGTTCGCCGTTCTACTCCACTCTGTGTAGATAACACTAGCTTACTCCACATGATTAGTTGAACCAATTATTTTAATTAAAACATATATCAGTTTCATCAGCTATTTCCTGTAACCAATTTTGCTAGCTGTGCATGCTCACTCGTCGGCATACAGCATCTTGATGGCAGTCGTGCTATATATGCTGCGGTTAAAAAGGTAGAACAAGAGGGACATTTACTCCCAAGGGAGGCTCTTGGGGCTGCAAACGATTCTGAAATGACTTTCTTGACGGACCTGATCTCCATCCTGGTATATTCCTTGTCATAGTTGGCTTTCTGATGAAAAACAAACAAGCCATTTTGCTTCTTCTTCTTCCTTTTTTTTTAGAGAAGCTGCAACAACTAGAATCAGAATGTGATCGACTGTGTTGGGATTTAAGTATATATAGCAAAAGTTTTTTCGATCCTCAATCAGCTTTTTTATATCGTCATGGGATTTTCATCTTATTACATCAATGTGATTGTGTGGTCCTATTATATAACTTTCGTAAGCACTCTCTCAGGTTCGATGAAAATATTAGGAATGATCAGGGTCGTGTTGATATACTTGTATGGTGCATGTTTTGGTGCAGCTATATGGGAAAAGATATGCAAGGAGGGTCCACTTTCAGTACTGGCCACGGGAACTGCTCATAGAACTCTAAACTGTTGCAGCCTGGTGGAGCCAAAAACGCAGCTGAATTGTTGAAGGATCTAGCAGGGGAAGGGATTGTGAGGGAATATGCAATGGAGGAATAGTTCCTGACGTGACGTCTTTTTGAGGATTCAAAGTGGAAAATGAGTGGAGATACTGCACTTCGTTCTGATCCAAAAGTAAGAAAAACATCAACATCTGTAAGCAAGAAAAGTTCTGCTGCTTCTTATGACCAAAAGAAGCAAAAAGATTGAAGAAATCTGTGGGAAAAGTGAGAAGCCCTAGGAAGAAAAGGGTTGAGAAAGTAGAAAACCAGGTCACATTATTCTAGTTGATCCTACAGCTGTAAATTCAAACAAGGAGGTTCAATATTTTTATCGATTCATGAGTTATAGCAACCAAAATAAATTTGCATTCACTTCTCGTTTATGGCTGCAAGATTGTTTCTTTCTGTTGACTGTGGCTACAGAGATCTAGGATTTGCTATTCCCTCTTAAATGCATTTTCTTACAAGCTATGATCAGGTAACAGAAAGAATGCTCTCAGTTCTCTCTCCAAGTCATCACCTCTGCCCTTTGTAGGAGCTGTCTGTAGGATCAGATGGCCATGCTCTTTGCCGAGTCTCCTGGAATCTGTGCTGTAGAATTCTCCTAATTTATACTTTTAACTAACTAATGTTCAGTAATGGATGAAAAAAATGCTTTTTAAAAGTATTTTTTATTTAAAATTATAAAATAATATTTTTTTTAATTTTTTAATTTTACTATTAATTCATTAAAACTATTAATAAATATTTAAAAATATCAATTTAATATTATTTTATATAAAAAATAACTTGAGGAACAGGTTAAAAAAAAAACACGGCCCATTCGTATCTATGTCGGTCTCTTCAGATACATCTCGTAAAATTAGAACAAAACTAATTAGGTCCTTAATGTACCTCGAATAATCTTAATTGGATTCTTTTGTCGGCAGCTGGACAAAGCAGTTTCTCAAGCATGTGTGTTGATGAGAGGATCAAAATGAGAATTCCTGGTTATCTTGAGACAAAATTAGAAAATAATATAGATTGGGGACTTAATTGGAAAATGTGTTATAGAACGGGGATTCATTTGAGGTTATCCGAAAAATGAATTCCTGCACCTTCTTGACACGACGGCGTAACTTCCAAATTTCACACTTCAAAAACTCAAGACCTCAACAACCACTCTCTTGAAAGCCTCTTACCACCACCACCACGACCAAGCAATGTCCGCCCTAATCCGCCGGTATGCGGCGGAGCTCTGTCACAAACGCATGCTCAAACCGAACTATCCGACTCTTGTCTTGACCTGTCACGTCAGCACCCGGGTCGCCCCTCAACTAAACGGAGCTGCCGCCACCACGGGACTCTACGGTTTTGATCACTTAAAAAACCCTAAAGGGTTTCAACGTTTTGTTGATGATGCCATTGAAAGGTAACCAAAAACATTTCTTGCATGTGTTTGGTTACTGAGAAAATGTGAGAAATTGAAGGGATTTGAACGCTTTTGTTATGTGATTAGTGTAATTTGATGCTAAAGCTGAAATGGGTTAGGTGAAAGTTTAAATGGTAGTGAAAATTGGGTATTGTATGTAATGTTGCTTTCTTTTGGTTTCTTAATTGAACTTTAAGACATTATTTTAGTCTGAATTCTGGTTGTGTATAATGGGGGTTTAATACGTATATTATACAATGATGAGGTTGTAAAGCATGAAATTTTCAAGTTTTTTTATTTCTTGGCAATTGAAAAGAAGGGTTTGAGATATCATTTAGTTTTATATCATACATTTTATTTTATTTTTTTGAAGTTTCGACCTCGAATTTAAATTGAGTTTTGGAGAATGTTTTAAGTTGAATTTCATGTTTATTAGGTCAGGGGAGCTGGTTAATTATATTTCCAGCATGCCTTCCTCAGCTGAAGTTGTACGAGCTATGGATGAGATTTCTAACACGGTAATCTCTTCACTCGTTGCATTTTTGCATCCTTGTTATGTTGTTCATGTTATTAGTTATTGGAATGATTGTGGTGTTTTTATTTGAAAGGTATGTTGTGTTGTGGATTCTGCGGAACTTTGTAGAAATACTCATCCAGACAGGTTTTTTTTTGTGACTTGAGTATTAACTTTTATCAGAACATGTGTCTCGTGTAGTAGATGTGCTTAATATTTGTTATTCACTGATATGTGTCAGGGAATTTGTTGAGGCAGCTGGTAAGGCATCAATGAGGATTAATGAATATCTACATGTGAGGTGACCAATTATGTATTTGGTATTTGAATTGCTTTAACAGCTTGCCTTGTAATTTGGTTCTATTCTTGTCTAGTTAGTGGATTAGCTATTTCTTGACTTTGGCATGCTCTCCTCTGACAGTACCTCAATACGAATCATACTTTATATGCTGCGGTGAAAAGAGCAGAGAAAGATGGACATTTGCTCACAAAAGAGGCTCATAGGGCTGCCAATCAATTACGTATTGATTTTGAAAAGGGCGGGATTCATCTCCCTCCTGGTATATATACCCTTTTTTTGTTGACTTTCTGTTCCACTGCCTGTAAAACATTTTCTTCTATAGAAGATAAACGTATAAATTTAAGTTAGATAGAGTTATTAGCTGTTGACTTTAAGTTATGTTGTGGTCAAATTTTCCAATTACTAAAATTTTACTTCCACAGATCATGAACATATTAATTTTGCTTTGCAGAGAAGTTAGCTAGAGTGAATCAGCTCAATTTAAGCATCCTTCAGCTAAGTAGAGAGTAAGTATTGCATCACTTTTGCTCAATTGGCTCTTCTATAACTCAATCACCTCATTGATTTGTTACATCTATTTGCTTTGGTTATTTATCCTGTTTTATACCTTTTGTGCGTATTCTGTCAGGTTTGGTGAAAATATTACTATTGATCCAGGTTATGTGGATATATTTCCAGCATCTCGCATCCCAAAACACATACACCATCTCCTAAAACCCATTCACCGTTTTACTTCTGGAACTTCCTCGGGATCATTAGGGTCATGGAATAACATGAAAGAAAAAGGACTGCGAATAACAACAGATCACCGTACGCTAGTTTCTGTGATGCATTGGGTCTCAGATGAAGAGGTACTTTCAGCTTGTTGGTTGCAAATATTTGGCAGTCTTGTTTTCTTCCTGTTTGGAAAGTTGAGTTTGTATGATGTGTCTTCTTGCTCCTGGATTTTACTATTTGTTGCTTCGATATTCTAGTCATTATTGTACAAATGAAATTACTCCATTGCTATTGCTAAATTTCATAGTTCTTTTCCTTCTTTTTTTTAATTTTATTTTCAGGTTAGGAAGATGGCATATATCCAAGGAAACTCTGTCCCACATGCAAACCTTGAAGTACTTGATAAACTTGCTGCAGCTCGTCATGAACTGGCCCAGGTTGTTATCAGTATCTGAAGTGTTTGAAAATCATGTATGATGTAATCAGGCACTGATCATCTACACAAGTGGTTGCATTTGAAAAGTAATTTTAAGCATTTGATTTTCTTATTCTGGCATCTATTTGAAGACCTTGGATTTACTGTCTTGGAGAAGTCATCCCTCCAAGATTGGGTTGTTTCTTCAGTCTTTTTATGTTCAGTGTGAACCCCAAATAGGGCATGGCATAAAGACTTCTTGTGGATATATACTCAGTTCAGAATTTTGTGTCTCTAATCAGCATGCATTTTGTTTTACCAAACAGAAATGGTGATGCTTTAGCAATTAAAACTTTAGAAATCTATGTTATTGTTTTGAATTTTGATGTTAATCCTGCAGTTCAAAATTAGTTAAATTTTTACTTGGTCAATGCAGATGATGGGATACAGATCTTATGCTGAATTTGTTGTGAAACCAAACTTGGCTTCATCACCTGAGGTTGTGATTTCATTTCTGCATGAAATGAGCAAGATGGTTAGGCCAAGGGCTGATGAGGTATTCTGTTCTCTATAGTTATAATGGTGAAGAGTGGATTAGAATACTTTGTCATTGTGGTTGGAATCACATTTTTTGCACTCAAATGAATAGTCAATCTCCCTGTAGGAGTTTGAGGCAATTAAGAATTTTAAGAGAGAGAAATGTGGTCAAAGATGTATTGATTTGGAGCCCTGGGATGAGACGTACTATACAGCAATGATGAAATCCTCTGCTCATAATTTGGATTCTTCTGTAAGTCATACCCATCCAATTTTTATTTATGTAATTCTTTGTCATGAATAGATATCCTCATGGTTGCCATTGTGAATGCAGAGTGGTAACTTTCCAAAGTTGAAGTATTTGACCTTTATATTTTCAGTATAGAGCCTGTTTTCTGATGTCCTTCTCCATCACTCTTTCTAATGACAGGTTTTGTATCTTGATATTTTTTCCTATTTGATGCAGATTGTAGCCTCATATTTTCCTCTGCCACAATGTATTGAAGGTTTGAAAGTGCTGGTCAACTCATTATTTGGTGCAATGCTTTGCAACGTCCCCATGGCACCAGGTGAATCGTGGCACCCTGATGTGCTTAAAATGTCTCTTCATCATCCTGAAGAGGTATATACATGGAAGATTTTAAGTCCAGATTTATGAATATTGGAAACCATTCTAACAAAAGTAATGATAATTCTGTAGGTGTTTATATAATTCATATTTTCTCTTGCCCTGTTCTCATGTGTGTGTGTGTGTGTGTGTGTGTTACATCGAATTATACATGAGTTTGACCGGTTAAAATATTTCCCCGCTTGTTCCTGGTGAGTCCATGATGGCAATATATCCTACTATTGTCAAAACATCAGTTCCCCCTCTCCAGAATTAAGAAAATTCATGCATAACCCATCATAATTGGATTACTAAACCTTCTTTAAATTAAGCTCCATTTCGAATCTTTGGTAACTGCACCCGAAGGGATACAAAAACCATTGAGTTTTATGGTTAACCCATGTTGGACTTGTTTGAGTCAAAGGGTATTGAGATCTTACTTCACTACAGTGGAGTTGAAACAAACACATTCTTTAGTATCTGTAAATAAAATGCTACTTCTCACTCAGAGACATTTATGCAGCCAGGCCAGTTTCTGTACTCTCTTCACGTGGCTAAATGTCTTGAAGTTTGAGCTCTTGCTGCCTTGACTCTGTCTGATGTTCATACAATCGTTCAGATCATTTCATGTTATTTTAGATGCTGCCATTGATCTGCCATTTCAGTAAAATGATTAAAAAGTTGATCCGTTACTTTTTACTGCCAAATTTCATGAACTTCTCAATAAATCCTTACTTTCTGGCAACATCCACTGGCAGCTTTTTTTTACCATTTCTGGAGGCATAAAATACAGTTTTTATTTATGCTCATGTGATTTGACATTGTTGAATATAGCTGAGGCATTATATTTTTGTTTCAGGGTGACTTGGGATATCTATACCTTGATTTGTACTCCAGGAAAGGAAAATATCCAGGTTGTGCTAACTTTGCAGTTAAAGGAGGCTGCCGCATTTCTGAGACAGAATACCAACTTCCTGTATGCTAATAGATTTTGTCATCCTTGGTCAAAGCATTCTTTTGTTTTTCCAAATATCATACAAAGTAGTACTTTCATAGTTTCGCAATTAATTTTAATTTGGAATTCCAACTTTTTCAATTGGAAAGTTCTACCTGAGTACATAAATAAGAATGTTCTCTTGTGTTGGAATTTTATCAAGACCAGAGAAAGATGAATTTATAACTAACCCTGGCTTTCCCTAAATATTCCCTTGATGAAGCTTTTTTTTTAGTATCTGGTACATCATGCTAGGGCTGTTGAATGTTCAGTTAATAGGTATCGTTCTTCAATATTCACTTTTTTACCTGGAGCACGTAGGTTGGTGGTTTATGATAATTATGTAAACTTTTAGAAAGTATAAACTCTTGGGTGAATTTTTGTAACTAAAAGGGGTTAGTTAGTTAATTATGTAGGGCTGTGGTTTTGTTCATTTGCTAAAAGATTTAAGCATGAATTTATGTTTTACACCTAAACTGTAAGATCTTAGAGAGAGAATTTTTCCATAGATTCACTGAAGATTGATTCAGTTTTTTTTCCCCCTTCTCATTTAGCTTAGTCTTGGTTATACTGCAGGTTGTGGCCCTTCTTTGCAATTTTTCTGGTTCACCCGGTTCATCAACAGTGAGACTTAATCATGGGGATGTAGAAACTCTATTCCATGAGTTTGGACATGCTCTCCATTCATTGTTCTCGAGAACGGTATGTTGTTGATAGCTTACTGCAAAGCAAAGTAATATGGCCGTCGATTTATGCTCAATTACAATCATCTCTTGATTATTGTTGTAGGATTACCAGCATTTCTCAGGCACCAGGGTGGCTCTTGACTTTGCTGAAATGCCTTCAAACCTCTTTGAGTGAGTAGAATATTGCAATTTCTTAATTGTCATCCACCTTTTCTTCTTGTTTTTGTTGTTTGGATTATCTCCATTGCTTTTGGAGATTATAATACTGTTGATACATTAAATAAAAAGTGGATGGATAGTTCATGTTTTTAGGTGATTTGATCGTATATGGGTGTCCTGAAATCATTTTTAGCCAATAAGAATGCTCGATCAAGAGTTGGTCCCAAAAGAAACCGTCTAATGTTCTCAATTTAGCTCAGCAGCGTGTGACATGAAAATATATTAAGAATAATTATGTTTCCCATCATCATTTGCATCCACCCTTTCCCCTCTTTATCACGGTTATAATTGCTTTCAGATATCTTAGAATTTCGTGATTGTGTCATGTCACATGCATCATAATAAATATTCCAAGATTTTTAATTAATCTCTTCTAACTTCCTTCTTGAAGTGATCCATTTCAATTCCAATATATTGGAGAATATCTCACTTATATAACTCTTAACTTCCTAAGTTGGCGCACCTCATACTCACCGCCGCCTCTATCCCATTCAAAGTTCTAACATGGCTGGAAATAACCTGTTCCATGCTTATATTTATGTGTGTGAGCACTGAGAGTGAGTTTATTGTGTTTGTGGTAATCAACCTGAAATTTCTCTTGGTGTCATTCCTAGGTACTATGCCTGGGACTACAGAGTATTAAGGACATTTGCAAAGCACTACTCAACTGGTGAAATAATACCTGAGAAGTTGGTGAAGTCCATGCAAGGTGCCAGAGATATGTTTGCTGCAACTGAACTGCAACGCCAGGTTTATTTTCCTAAGAATGGTTCCTGTTAGCACATTTTATACACAAGCAAAGAAAAAAGTTTTACGAAATTTTGTTTGCTCATGGTGTTAAATAGGTTTTTTACGCATTGGCTGACCAAACACTTTTTGGAGAACAACCAGCTTTACCCAATGATATGAGCTCTATTCTTGCTGAATTCAAAATGCAGCACACCAGCTGGAAACATGTGGAGGGTACAAATTGGCAGATCAGATTCAGCCATCTTGTAAATTATGGTGCAGGTGTGATCTTTGAGCACGTGAATTTTCTGTGTTGATAATTATGTGTTTGAATTTGTTTGCTTCCATGTGCATGGACATACACTGTGTGCAAAAAGTTTTTGTACATCAATATGATCCGAATTCATAAATTACTTGAGAATAACAAGCCATTAGGTTTGGCTCAAGCGCCATCCCCCAACCCAAAACACATGATAAGGAGTAAACAATATAATACTTCAAAGATGCTTCTCAAGCAAAGTTTAATATCAGTTGATACAGTTCTGAGATGATTTTTGCTTGATCTGTGCAGGTTATTATAGCTACTTGTATGCAAAATGTTTTGCTGCAACCATATGGAAAAAGTTATGCCAAGAGGATCCACTTTCATTAACTGCAGGAACTGCTCTTCGAACAAAAGTGTTGCAGCATGGTGGATCCAAAGAACCAGCTGAATTATTAAACGATCTGGTAGGGGAAGGGATTTTAAAGCATTGTGATGGAGGGATCGTTCCTGACATTACATGTTTCTTGGAAGAATCAAGGTTGGTAGTTGGTAGGAGATGAGTAGGAGCCATTCTGCTTGTAACCAACCAAAATAAATCTCAAGGGAAGTATGGGAAGATAATAGTTTGTGTATGGAAGATACAAGATGTTATGTCATGTGGAAGATGATAGAGCCAGGAATGGCAGGGTAACTGCGACTGACCAATCACCAGAAGTTGTCAAGGTAAGCTGTCCTGGCAGTCCTGTTGAATTTGAGAAAAATAGCACAATCATTTAAGCACTCACTAATACCTGGCATGGACTGAGATGTGAATGAGCGCAGCTCTTTTTTAATCCTTGCTTCGATCTCATCTGACAAACATATTAGAGTGTTTGTAGATGTTAGCTATTTGATGTAATTTTTTGTTGTAATTGCAAACAAAGAGGCGGAATTTCACTGATTTTTTGAATAATATTAACTAAAAAAATTCGAGTGGATTAACTAGATATAGCCTTCTGCTCCTTTGGCTCCTAGCTGATTTCTTTCTGTAGAGCATGGTTTTTTATATAGCCTTCATCTCTTACCAATTACTTTATCTTTCTTAATTCATTAAAAAAAACAAAGAAATAGCATTTAAATTCTTCATCTTGTTTTTTGATACTTGGCTGATATTTTTCATGTTAAATGGTTTTGCATGGTGATAGTACACATCCTTTCAGAAGAACTATGTCTGCTCCCAAAAATAGGATTGAATTTCCCGATTTTTCTTAAATGCTTCTTCCCATCCCCTACTTTTTGAACCATTGCAACAATGAAGAGAGTTGGTGTCAGAATTGGACTTAATTTTTTTAAGGACGGATGGTAAGAACTTGTCAAAAGGACTGATGTTCTTTACACAGGCATTTGTTTGTTTTGGGTATTGTTTCAAATTGTTTGTGATAGTACTTATTTTTTAAAATGTTTTTTATTTAAAAAAATATTTTTAAAATTGAAACATCTGAAAATATTAAAAACAATTAAAGAAAAAAATTTATTTAAAAAAAAAAAACACGGTGTCATCACTATCACTAAACCAGGCACTGCCTATAACCAAGTCATTGGTGCCTGTATCCATAGCCTACTTGCAATGGAACAAATATAACTTCAGTTACCTGATTTTAGAAACAAAAAATGTTATCTAGGTACTGAATCCAAGCATGTGTTATTTACACTATTTGTTATGATATCAAATATACCAGCATTCAGGGATGGGGTCAAAGAATCAAGGAAGAATGTAATAACGAGGGAAAGAAAATGATGTCTCCTCTGTGCTAGGCAGCTATGTACAAAGTATGAACAGTCTTAAGAGACATCTCTACTAGGCATGCGTCGCTTGAAACAAGGATATAGCTCTTAGCATTTCACTGAGTTTTCTGCAAGGCGAACGGCAGTAAAAAAGGAAATCCCTGCAACATTTGGATGTGAACTGGAAGAACAGTGTGGAAATAGATGAATACTTACAGTTGGATAACAATTCTTTGTAATGCTTCCGGTTCCAGTGTTCAACCCAGCCATGTTGCCCCTGAATTCGGTCTCTCATGGAACATCTTTACATTACTAACAAATATCAAGATCTCTGAAGAAATTACTGTGCAGTGCAAATATTTCAGGCTGAACAGAACTCAGAGAGGCAACTTGGAGGACACTGAAAAGTCCAGCACCGTTGGTAAGGACAGCAGACTGAGCTAAAGCAGGCAAAAGAACGCAACAAGAGCTAAAATAGCCTGGAGATAGAGAGCAACAACCATTAGATGAGCGTTAAACAACTAACAGTCAAGTAGATGAGTTTTCGGATGAGTAAACGGCGAAATTAGAACAGGAACATACCACCAATAGAGATGCATCGGTTCACCAAGAACTTCGATTATAAAAATCCCTCGCAAATTCAGCCTGCACAAGTTCAGTATATACGGCTTCTCTGATTTTTTCAAATCCTAGAACTGTGATAGCCTAACTCAGTTCTCATTTTCGACAAACTGTGTATATTGTCACGGTACTGAAATAGGAACATTATCTTAAAAAGAATGCAGAAATCTATTATCTGATCTTGGCTAACATATTGTCCAGAATAAAATGCATAAAAACGAGCTGCAAAGGGAGTTAGAGAAAATCAACATGATTGAATCAGTTTTCAGCTGCAAATCTGATCATGTTTCTACGTCCTGTTAGCTTTGGTGGGATTTCATGTTTAGCTTACCTAAGAAGGCAAAAGAAATGTAAGTCAACGGAGAGGGAACCCACAAGATGCAATCAGAGTTGTAGAGAACATATAATTTATGGTCAGAGGATGACATTGATGTGGTCGGTACACCATGCCACCATCACTCTTTCTTAAGATTGTGGCAAGCAATATTATCAATTTTCACCCAAAATACGTTCTCAGGTAAAAGCAAAGGAAATAATGCACATTCTTATTGTCAAGACACCCACTTGCTATTTCTTTCCTTCCTGTTTTCTGTGTTTTTAAGCAAACTAGTTGTTGCAACAGTGTTTGTTGCTCTCTCTCCACTGATTTCCCTTTACCTTCGAAGTAAGATAAGCCATTTAACAGCTAAGTTTCTGAACTAAAATTGTACATTACACCTAACTCTAATCTTCCACCGCTATAATTATAAAAACCCTCTCCGTCCCCTCTCTATGCATCAAATACTTGTAGCTAGTAGCAGCAATATAGCCCACCTCATCCAAAAACCACTAAAATGGTGCCACAATTTCTGTTCTCAGCTTCTTTTATTCTATTCTTCCTTCTTCATTGCCCTCCAACCCTAGCTCAGTCACCAGCTGCAGCCCCAGCACCACCTGGTCCAACCAACGTCACCAAAGTCCTAGAAAAAGGTGGTCAGTTCAGCGTTTTTATCAGGCTTTTGAAAGCCACTCAAGAGGATGTCACATTGAATGGTCAGCTCAACAACACAAACAATGCTATAACCATCTTTGCACCTAGCGATAACGCATTTTCAAGTCTCAAATCAGGCACCCTCAACTCCCTAAGCGATCAAGAAAAGGCTGAGCTAGTACAGTTTCACATTATACCACAATTTCTATCAAGTTCCCAGTTCCAGACTGTGAGCAACCCTCTGACCACACAAGCAGGATCAGGTGGCAGGTTAGAGCTTAATGTAACCACCACAGGAAACTCTGTGAATATAACCACAGGGCTTACAAATACAAGCGTATCCGGCACTATCTACACTGATAACCAGTTAGCTGTTTATCAGGTTGACAAGGTGCTTCTTCCTCTTGATATCTTTACACCTAAACCTCCTACTCCAGCACCAGCACCTGAAAAGTCAAAGAAGAGATCCAAAGCTGCAGCGAGTCCAGAATCTCCTGCGGATACTTCTGGGGCAGTAAGCTTTACTGTTCTGAACAATGTTGTGTTCTTTGGAGTATGCATGGTTGCAGCAATATATTCTTTGTGACACAGAAGGTTTTGATGAGGTTATTGCATGGATTGCTCTCGTTTTTTTAAGTGGGCTATGATTTTGTAGAATCGGATCGAATCCAATGATTTGTGTGAATAATTGTTGTTATGGTCTCATTGTACCATTCAAGTTTATGCTTAAGATTGAATTTTGAGGGTTTTCTTTTTCTTTTTCTTTTTCTTTTTTTTCTTTTTTTTTTTTGGGGGGGGGGGGTTTGCAGCTTTCATGTATGTTGGAATTTTGTAACATTTTTGAAATTCAAGGTAATGTATCAATTGTACTTTCTCTGATCTTTTTCCTTGTTTCTCTAGTACCACAATAAATTTATGGCCATGAATTCCAGAGCAGCTAATTGTAAAACACCACAGTACCTCCATTGAGCAGACAGCATTAGCTGCAGGCCAACAGCGATACGTACCAGAATGGTGAGATGAATCCATCATTTCGTTCTTTCTCATATTTGATTGCTTCATAATGCACTCTCCTTCTAGATATGATACCAAGTCAAACAAATGCGCTTTGAAGCTTGGAATCAGAAACAGGATAACATTTTACAATGCATAAGGTATAGAAGGTGGAAAGTCTCCATGCTATGCCAATTCTGTTTTCCAAATTCTATGCATAGTTATAGGGGGTCTACCAGGTACAATTGACAAGTCCGGTGGGTTAATTCAAAAAAAGAAAAATTAAAACAGTAGAAACAATTTTGTTTTAAAAAAGTTTTTTAAAAAAATCAATCAGTTTTAATTAAAGTTCTAAGCCGAGTCAGATTTAATAATAAAAGCTTTATTTTTGTGGACCTTGGTTATGGTTAGTAGAATTTTTCTTGATTAATAATCATTGCTTGATGAAACTCCTTTCAGCAGAATTATGTCCTCACCAGAAAGAACGGTTTAATCAGTCTTTATGCACTGTGCAAACCCATAGTTGCTTCCTGAACCATTGCAACATTGAAGAGAGATCATATGAGCGCACACAATTTATACTAAAAATACTCTAAAAAAATGTAAAAACTCATTTTGAACTCTGATATTCATCTTAGCCCCTCCTTCTATCCCCTCTCTACATTCAAGGACCTACATCTAACACAAGTGAATTTAAAGAATTATTTTGTACAAGCCTAGAATGTCAAGGACTAAACTGAAATCATTTTCAAAAAATCACTTAAACCTCATTTAGTTTTGCAATCCAATTATATTTTTAAAAATTTTGATATGATGAAATCAAAAATAAATTTTAAAAAAATAAATTATATATTATTTTAATACATTTCCAAATAAAAAACAATTTCTATTATATTTATAAATTTATGACATCTCAGAAAAATAAACCTTCCCTTCTATCTCCTCTCTCTATATTCAAGGACCTAGATGTAACACAAATTGAAGTTAAAAAGAATTATTTCGTACAAACCTAGAATGTTAAGGACTAAACTGAAATCATTTCTAAAAAAATCACTTAAAAATTTTTGCCGCAACATCGCTTTATAAAAAAACTATTTCAAAAAAATACTCAAAACAGCATATTTTATGGTAGCTACAGTAAAATAGACAACAATCTATATAGTTTCGTTCCATTTTCATGGCATGACACTTGTTAACGGCTGGCTTCGTGCCACGTAGCACTACTCTTCTCTTTATATTGTAAATGGCGGGGCCAAGTCAATGGTGCTCAAAAATCGGAAACGTATTTTTTGAGAAAACCATGTCTTTTGAAGATATAATTACAAAAACTTGAATAATTAACTTCCAAATGAAACAAAAAACACTTCAGTGATCTAATTCTGGAATCAGAAGTTGTTAATCAAATGCTAAACTCAAGCATGTGTGATTTACAGTATTCATTACATCATGCAAATAAATGGCCCTGCATTCAGGGATGAGGCCAAAGAATCAAAAGAATCGAGAAAGAAAGCAATGACGTGGGAATGAAAATGATGTCTCCTTTGGGCTACGCAGCTATGTACAAACTATGAACAGGCTTGAGAGAGAACTCTACTTTCTATTGTCAATATCCATTGAGAAATTATAGAATTTACCTCTTCTGGTTTCTCATCGTGAGGACAGTGGCCTGAAATGACAATCAAATTAAGGACCTCTGGTTAGTGGTTCGCAGAAAAGATTGAAATAAGCATCAACTTGATGACAGGGTGATAAAACTACCAGCATCCAATTCCGTGATGACAACCCCAGGACAGTGTTTTTTGAGCATAGCCACTTTAGACTTGGAGTCAGTTATAGGATCTTTCATTCCCTACAGCAAATAGATCAACCAATAGCTTATACACAGCATTTCAATTGGACTATCAAACTATGCAAAGCAAGAAAAGAAAGAGAAAACACAAAATTGTAATATTTCCACTATATTGAGATTTTACCTGTATGATTAGAACCTTGCCTTCGAAGCCTTCCAAGAGATAATTAAGAGCAAGTGAAAGATTGAAACTGAAAATACTTTCTAGTACCACTAGGACACCAGGATCATAAGACTTTTGTGTGTGTTAAGGCCTAACAAAGTCAAATTAACTTCTGCAGGAATGAATACAAAAAGGCTTGCTTTCACTAATGACAAGGATACAGCTCTTAGCATTTCATTAATAAGCCAATCATCAACTCTCTCAGTTTTCTGCAAGGCAAGATGCAGCGAAATAAGATGCAACATTTGGATGTGAATAGTAAGACCAAATGCGGAAATAGATATCACTAACAGTTGGGTAGCAATTCTTTACTATGCTTCCCAAACCCAGCCTCAAGTAAAACAAAAGGAGTCGAGCACCAAGCCACGTAGCCCCTGAAGTCGCTCTCACCTGGAACAGTATTAGATTACAAGCAAATAAGGAGATCACAGACGAAATTACTGCTTACTGAGTATTTCAGGCTGAACAGTACTCAAAGAGAGAACTTGGAGGACATGTGAAAGGCGTGCAAGGAACTTAGTTTTCAGAAAAACTCCCATTGTGCCATTACTCCTAATATTGAAGCAGATTGATAAGGTGCATGTGTGTTCGTGTACATGTCCATTGCTATTGATACAGAGAATGCACAAACTCCACAGCATCCAATGATCATTTTGGACCCCAAATCATGTGAGCATCTTCCAGTTATTATTCTACTAAACTCCTATCCAAATAACACAATATGGATAATTTATTCAAGTGGATAGACAGTGTGGACAGCCTCAGGATGACATTCTATTTGATAGACAAATAGGCTGTACAACTTGATGGTGAAACATGACCAAACAAAATTGAAAATGGTGAGATTAATCAATGAACACTATTTCATAAACAGCTCAATTGATCAAGATGACACTTTTTAAGAGCAAAACAAAGAAATAAAGGACAAATGTGATATGCGTTATGAGTCAAGGATGACATTTGCATAAATCTTTATTTAAAACTCACTTTGGTGAATTGCGGAGAAGTATATGCTGGAATAATATCCCCAGCACTATTGATAAGGACAACAGACTGGGCTAAAGCAGGCCAAAAGTAGGCTACAAGAGCTACAAAATACCCTGGAGATACAGAGCAATAACAATTAGCAAGTATTGGAGAGCAGCAACTGATGACAATTAAATATATGAGCTTTTAGATAAGTAAACAGTGAAATTAGACATGAAGGCAAGAGATTAGAACATGTAACATACCACCAATAGAGTTTCCCATGAGATGCACTGGTTCACCGACAACTTCAATTATAAAATCTCTCACCAATTCAGCCCACATAAGTTCAGTATACACAACATTTGGCTTCTCTGATTTGCCAAATCCTAGAACCGTGACAGCCCAAACTCGGTTCCCATCATCAGATATACTACTTATATTGTCACGAAAGTGCTCCAAAAATGCACCAAAACCATGAACGAGAAGAACAGCAGGGCCTCTATTGCCAACAACTGTATACTGAAATTACATTAAAAAAAAATTTCTTAAGCAAAAATTACAAAAATCTTTTACTAATCTTGGCTAACATATTTTCCAGTATAAAATGCATAAAATGAACTGCTATCAGCAGGAATAGATTCAAACAAAAGCAATTAAATGTATAGATCAGTTTTCAGCTGCAGACCTGAATTAGATAACCATTCCATCTCCATATCCGAATAGGATATGCTCCTCCATCACTTAATTGACTTTTTAAAAGCAGAAGCCAATACCACTGCATAAAATTTCACTAGAATCCATCAAAAGCTTATCTAAATCAAACAAGTTATTCCAAAACTGGGAAAAGGAAAGAAAAAAGAAAGAAAGAAAATCAAAGTAGATAATATAGAATGCACATCTAGAAAACATTTAATGACATGGGCATAGTAGATCTAAAGCAGCCTACCTCCATTGAGCACACTGTGTCCGCTGAAGCAGAAACTGTGGCAGTTGAATATCCAAAGGGTGATAGAAACCCAGCATTTCGTTCTTTCTCGTATTTAATTGATTCATAATAAACTCTCCTTCTAGATATGATACCAAGACAAAGGGCAGGGCCAAAGAGTGCAAAAAATGAAGCTCCATCACGAATTTCAGCAGTTCGCAATTTCTCATGTACCCTGGCATCAAATCAAGTCAAACAATTGTGTTTTTTTAAGTTTCAAATCAGAAACAACAAATGTAACACGTTTTACAGAACATAACAAGTAAAAGGTGAACAGGGCTCTACGTTAAGGCTATTCTTTTTTCCACATTCTATGCATCAATTTGACTATAATACTTTTCCATCCAGTTAGCATTTGTAATTTCTTAATACAATACAGAAACCATAAAGTCAAATAGATAAACTCAAATACAGAGCATAACTTCCTAAATCATTGTTCACAAATTAATGATGCACATTATCAGCACATACTCTTGCCAGTCATCCCGAGCAGTTCCCTCCAAATATCTCAAGTATGCAGCCAATGCATTAAACACACTGTTTGTCCCACCACCCACAACATTTTGCTTTTGTGTAACAAAAACAGATTTATCCAGTCTCTTCCTCTTGGTATGCTTGAAATTTGAATTATTCAAACTTACTTTCCCTGACTTTGATAATTGCTTCTGCAATATGGTTTCACTTGACATCTCCTTGAGCAAAGCCCAACTTTCATTCAATTTGGAAGGACTTTCATTCACAAACTTCTTCAAGTTATCCAAAGTGGGTAGCAAACCTGATCCACGGTTTAGTCATCATCTCCCCTTACTTTAATCACAATTGTAAATCAAATACTTCTACAAAACAACCATTCTCTTCCATTTTTTGAACAAAGAAACTTACCCCAGTCCAGTTCCATTTCTGCACTAGGCAATCTTGATGGCAGAAGAGGTGAAGTTACAGCCAATTGAAGCTTCTCAAACTCATCGTACGAAGCAGGGAAGTCCTTCAGATTCTACAAACAAAACAAACCACAAAACCAACAAAGAAAACCGACAATAAAACACAACCTCGAATGAAAACGTCACTTAATCAATGACAAAGATGACTACCTTAATATCATAAAACGGAGTCTGCCACAACACAATCTCCGGACTCCTATCAAACGAAGGCATCCTCACTAATGTCTCTTCCACAACATGTATTATCTCCCGCAAGTGATACTCCACCTCCACTTCCGCAAACACATGGGCAGCTTTCACCTGTTCCAACAATCCTACTCTATAAATCAACAAAATAACCAAATGGGCTCTTGAGGTTTCAGCTCAAAGTGCCTAAACTACAACCATAAATCATAACATCTACAGAGCAAGCACAAAATGTAGTAACAACTATAACAGCAACCAAACTACCTACCTCTAGTACAAGCTCTTTTATCACATTTTCTGCATTCCCAAACCTGATAATCAAATTAGACCCTTGCTTCTTTAGTGACTTTCTTAAATCTTCCAACGCAAAAAGAACCAGTTCTAGCTTCTCATCATTGTAACCTGCGCAACATTACCACCAAAATATATATATAACCCTTAATTTAAATCAACACACATGCACACAAAATTCTAACCGACAAGTCGTTTTTACTGTCCTCAGACGACGAGTCACGATTTTTTAAATTTTTTTTCTGGAACTCCAATTTTCATTTGCTAAGAACTAAAAGGAAAGGAGTCAGAAAAGAGGCAGCAAATTGAAAGAGAGGAAAGATGAAAAAACGACGACGTACGGGAGAGAATACGGTGATCTAAAACGTAAAGAGGGAGTAAAGCAGGAAACTTGGAAGCTTGTAGAAGGCCAGGGTGGTCATCGAGACGAAGATCCTGCTTGAACCAGAGAATCGCAGGCGAGGTGGCGTTGCTTGTTTTAGAAACAGAGAGAGAGCAGCTGAAGCATCGGTTTCTGCGGGAAGTGATCGCGTGAGACGGCGAAGAGAGGGAGAGGGAGAAGAAAGAGCGAGGGAGAGAAAGGAGAGACATGAGGAGGAGGAGGAGGAGGGAAAAGGTCCATAAAGTAATGGATAGGGTGGAAGTTTAAGGCGACATGGGGGAGGAGAGAGCGTGGAGTTGTGGAGTAGAGAAATTGGGGATTTCTTTATTTTTTTGGCTGGGGAGAGGAGTGAGCCACGAGAGTGGGAAAACTACTCTTTTTTTCTTGTCTGGTTTTGTGGGCGGGAATTGATAGGTGAATTTATTATTAATTTATATCCAGTTTATTTTTAAAACCGGATTGATCCAAGAATAACCCTTCAAATTGTTTTTGGCTGGTATTGTGTTTTTTATTCAATCATGGAAAAAAAATATTTAATTAGTTAAATAATTTTTAATTTTTGTGTTATATCTCTTATATAATTTTTGCTCGAATAATCTATATTTTATTTTTGAAGATTTAATTTTTATTTATTTCCTATAAAAAAATCCATCTCATAATAGTTTTAACAAAATAATTTTTAAAATTTATATTTTTAAAAATATAACTAAAAATTTTCTCTTAAATCTATTTGTTTTAATCACACCAGTAAAAACTATTATAATATTAAATACATACTAAATTCATTAATCCAAATCTAACTTGAGTTGAGTTTAGATTCCTCAATTAAATTTTAGATACTTGATAAGTTAATTAACAATTTAATTAAAACCTGATCAAATTTAAATTTGATAAATTAAAACCAATGAATTTTTTATATAAAAAACTAAAAACATGTCATCTTGATAAATTCAAATTGACTCTATGAATTAATCCGGTAATAGAATAATGTAAGCTATTTTCCAGGTGAAATATCGACCTGGGTGTAGTATGATACTGCTTCTAAAACTTGGACAAGATTGTATAACTGAGTTCCTGATTGGCTCTATTATAGATATTGCATGCTAATATATTGAGTATCATGCTATAACTCGTATCTTGCTGACTGTGATTTCTACGTATTTATTGACTATCATGTTCAATCTTGTGTTTTTCATTGCTTGATTTTGAAAAACAAAAAACAGGGGGGGGGAAGAAAACCCATAGTATAATTAGGGGAGGCCAGTACAATTTTCAAGTTTACAGGGGAGGCAAATTACATGACCAGAAAGCTAAAAGGCAGTTAAAACAGCGAAACAGGTATCATAGTTAACCAACAAAACTGAAAATGGCGCTACAAATCCACACACCCTCATCTTCTTCTCTCTTCAAAAAACCCTCTCATCTTCTCCTTCTCTCACCATTTACAAAACCCACCAAACTCAAAGTCATAGCCCAAACCTCCACAAATAACCCAACCCCACCGGAGAAAAAACCCTCCACAGTCTCACCTGGTCAAGGGTTTGGCTCACAATCAGCAGCAGCAGCTACTACAAGCAAGACAACCAGTGGAAGGGAGAGTAAAAATAAACCAAAGGGTAATAGAAGAGAGAGAGCATCAATAATTAGAAGGGCTCCAGCTGAGAAACCAGCTTTTATAAGCCAAGAAAATGAGGTTAAAGTTAAAGAACAGGGTAGAAATGAGACTGCTTTTCTTCTCGCTTGGTTAGGACTTGGTGGGATCATTCTTGTTGAGGGCATTCTGCTTGCTGCTTCAGGTATGTCAGAATTTATGGGATTTTGCTTTATTTTTTTATTTTATTTTTATGGAATTTGGTTATATTTGTATGAATTGAAAGAAGCTAGAAATGTCAAAATCTGGTTAAAATCTTGGAGAATTTCGAGATTAGATTGAGTTTTGTGAATTGGGTTTAATTAATTAAAGTCTCTGATTTGAAAATTTTCTGAAAGCAAAAGTGTTTTTTAGATTATTCAAGTCAATTTGGATACTGAGCTTCTTTGATTCAATAGTGTTAGAAAATGTTTTGTTGAAATTACTGATTATCTACTGGCATGGCCACTTTTCTCAAAATCAAATTGCTTTGCTAATTTGTTTGCAATTTCTATTTAATTATAGATAGTGTATAATCATCCGTATTTAGTATTGGTACTTTTTTGGTGTTCAATGTTTATGCTTGGTATCGTGTCTCCTTATGGCTATGATTACTATGAACGAATTTAGTTTCACCACAAGAAAAATGATGATGTTTTTCTTACATTCTTAAACTTTGTCAAACCATGGCTTGATTAGCAATATATTTCATTGAAAGAATAAAACAAAGTATCCAATAGCCTAATTTTAGCTGCCTGATTTGTTTAGCAATGAATATGACTTTGGCATAGCTAGTTCATAACCGAACGATTATGCTAGTCCTCCATAAGAGGGTGACTGTGCAGTTAATGGAATTTATTTCTTTCACAAAGGAGCTTGTTTTGCTACTAGGTTGATGCAATTTCCTCTGTTTTATTCTCTCCTTTTTTCACTTGGAAATTATTCAACGTATAGGAAACTGTGCAATGCGTCCTAAGACTCCCCTTAGCCTGACTAGATGCTTTAGGAAATTGGTGCCATTTTGAAAAACAACCAAAAAGAAGGCATAATGCCTCCTAGCATTAACATGCTTATCTAAAGCTTGTTCCTATTATAAAGAAAATGAGGCAATGATTCTACTTTGTTTTTATAGTTATTACTCATATTGTATATGAATACTAACCTCTTAGCTCCTATAAAAAAAACCAATAACTCAGCATTTTCCTTCAACAGGCTTCCTGCCAGAAGAATGGGATAAATTTTTTGTGAAGTATCTATACCCATCTTTCACCCCTACAGTTGGCTTGTTTGTCGCTGGAACTGTTGCGTATGGAGTTTCGAAGTACCTGCAGAATGAGAATCTTAAAGACCTAAAATGATTTTGGGAATACAAACTAATATCTCCATATTGTATGAGGAGCAATCTACCTATTATGGGTGATTGTTATATGTTGTTTCTTTAGGCTGTATTTTGACGTATTTTAATGAGTTGATGAAGATACATCGAATAAGATAAATTTTTATCTTTCTGCAAGGGAATGATAGCCACCTGCAGTAGATTATTTGAGTTCCGCTGCATGTCATATTCTGCTGCTCATCATATTGTCTAGCATTTGGCTTCTGTGATCTAGATAATAGGGTAATGTGTAATCAGTTATTGCTCTCTCTGTGTAAGTTAAGTTGAAATTTGAGACTGAGAATGATTGACAAGTTTTCTCTTCCATGGACCAGATTTTTTGCTTCAACTTTCTAAAGCCATGATTGTCTAATTTGAAATTTAATTGTCACTTTCCCGTGGTAGTGCTGCCAGCATTGTGAATCAATGCTTGCAGTTCTATGTTCAAAGCTTGAGAGTTGGAATCCATCCTTTGTTGTGCTGGTTTCATTTGGACCTGCTTCTGATCGATAGTTTTCTCCAAACAAGTAGGGTAAATATTAAGAATATTATCAGCATATTGATTCTTTATAGCCCATTCTGACTGAGGGGTCTCAGCATTACAAGATATCTGGATGGTGGTCGTCCAAATTAGAAAAACCAAATGTGGTATAACTTCAGAAATAGGCATTGTCAATTGCTGCAATCTTGGACATGAGGTTTGTGACAAGAAAAACTCACATGGCCTATTCATAATGCATACCTAATGAGATGGTCTTGTGATTCATGAACAATAAAAATTTGCTCTTTTGAGGATTAAAAATTTTGTTCTTAATGAATAAAATATTGAAGTTTATTTTTCATGAAAGATAGATAGGCTACTTGTTACTGATATGGCTGTTGAAAACTGCAGTGCCGAATTTCTTCTATGAAAACTTAATTAAACACTACTGATTGTGTGATTGTGTGAGTATTGCTTCTTATGTTATGATGTCGGATTTGGTTAATTTCTTGAATTTCTTAATAGATTTACTGTCTTCTGTTACCATCACTTTTTATAAGGTACTGCAGCACTGGCTAGCTTATTTTTGCCTATTAGATTAAGGAAGACAGCAATCTTGCACCAAACACTAAAGATGGCAGGAACCCTAGTAATTGGTCAACTGTGGTCTTAATTTGTCTACTTCACACTTCCTTGGATTTTCACATCATCTGTTTCTGGAATTAGAACGACTTGTGTTATTATTAGTTACTAGTGCAGGGATTGAAGCAAACTTGATAAGGTGGTATTTCTCAACAATTTTATGGATGATGCAGTGGTGTACTGGTGTCGTTTATCAAACTATTTCTTTCGATTTGGTTACTGTGCCTATTTTTAAGTCTGTTTCTTGCAAATATTTCTCGTTGAATATGAACACTTTAATGATCTTCATTCTCCTTTTCCCTTAAGGAAAGGGCGTAGAAGATACTAGAGCAGATAGTTTTGTAGTTTCTGAGAACCATGATGCTCTTGATACTCCTGTCATGTTGCAGTAGTACCTCAGCTCGCATTTTGCCTTGTTTGTTGGTTGAATCCGCCACTATCAAGTATAAGCGACTGTCTTGAAGTCTGTCTTTCTAGTAAACGTCATCTGTTTGCAGACTGCAGAAGTTGTAGAAAATCTTACTGACACCTTATTGATGTTGATCTCGTGGAGGGTTGTACTTTTGCTGCCAGGTATGAGCTTCAATTTGGCAGTGAGGTTAGTATTGAATGATATATACTCTATGTTAAATAATAACAAGCTAATGATTGATTAGACTGGAAATTCGAGTAATGAGATCATTCTTCAATATTTAAGTACTATAAAGGCAGAGTGAAAAAATTTTCCAGAACCGTAATCGTTCAATGAATGAATTTCCCAGACAGTTACGTAGTCTCATAAATGTTTATTGTGCAATACTAGCTGTTAGGATGGATGGTTTTGTTACCAAAGAAACCACCCCCCCCCCCCCCCCCCCGGTTTTTGGGTGTCATTCAACCTTGTAGTGAGACCACTTGCTTGTACATGCATGCAATTCATAAATGGCAGTACAGTATTTTCTACTCAAAATTAGTAATTGATTGCAAAACAGTGATTTTCGCTGTTAGATGTCAATTGTGGGTTTCATGCTTTGTCCTCCATATTTATCTAGGTGTATCTGTGCATGTCCCTTCTTGTTCTTGATATGCCATCAAGGAAACAAGGTTGTAAGGTTTCAATTCTAGCTAATAGAGTAGTTTGTTCATGTGCAGTAAAGATCAATGAGTGAGTATATAAAAGGGAAAGATTAATTGAAGTTGCAGGCAATTGTAGATGCTTTTAAGAAAGGTGAGATTTATGAGTTGGGAATTCAATGCTATGATTATATTTGCATATACAGTCTACTATGTGGGGCTAATAATATCCTTGCAGTGTGCTCGATTGAAGAGTATGTGCATTTGCATATGCTGCATGATGACCCCATCTTGTTTACCTCCGTGCTCCGGGGATTGTTGTAGTTGGTATGGTATCCCCACAGCTCTATACTTGTTAATCGAATATCATGCATTTGGTGTCCCTCAAGAAGATCTCAGGGTCATCGCCAATGCGTCACCGAATCACTAGTTCCCCCCGCATATCCGTTGGTTTCAGATTTGCATACCATTCATTGCAAGTTCTCTTTGTGTCACTTCTTCAACAAAGTTGCGTGAAAATTAGATGACATGATCCTCGGAGGTCCCCCGCTCTTCTAATTATTGCTTGCTCTTCCTTCGCACCTCCTTTCTTTTTAATGCTCTAATCAATCTGCACCAGAATTCTTTACGGCTTTTCTCCATTTCTTTTCCCTTCTTTTAATAGGTTGTTTAGAAGTTGTTGCATTGAAATCAAAAGAGCTGGACAATGATATGGACAGTCTTCAAGGAATTTGTTTCTTTTTCTCTTTTCTTTTTCTTCTTTTTTGATCATCATTTATTCCTTTATGGTGAAATTGATAATGAAATGCTTGCTTTAGCTAATTTTACAGCATGTAGAGAAAACGAGAGGTGGTTGCTACAAGCTTTACCCTCAATCTCAATATTTAGAACTGGCAGCTAGCTGCTGTAAACATCATTGCCCTCTTTCTGGTGCTGTTGAGAATACAGCCAAGTCCATAGCAACGTTACCACAGCAGGATGATAAACTCGTACGCAGTGTAATTAGCTCTTCGTTTTGGTAAGAACCAGCTTGGTTGATAGGTGCCTTAAACACAGCACAACAACGGCCCTATCTAGCTAGTCAAACCAGGACTCGACAGTCCCTATGTCGGGTTTCAGAAAAAATTCAATTCACTGGTTGATTTGGTAGAGACTCGATGGCTCAACCCATGACCCGATTACAATAGTTAAAACCTGGTTTGATTTTTCATCATTCTAATCGACAAGGGTTAATCCGCACGCGGGATTAAACAACTTTGCTAAAAAGAAAGTATAAATAGGTTTCAGGATTCTTTGCTTAGGGCTGACTTTTTGGTAATAGATTATGGTAAAGGAAGACAGAGGGCATGACTTGGGTTCTTGGAGGTCAAAGATCAGGGTTCAGGCGCGGCTACCACTTTTCCACCGCTGTCTGAGTGCTGCTGCTACTCATGACTATCTCCATCACTTGCTAATCAGGTTTCAAGAATCTGATTAGTATATAATTTTCTTCTGGTAATCATGATTAAGATAATGCAATGCTAAATATTTCATTCTTCTTTTGTTCTTTAGCGTGACTTCATCGAACCTTACCTACTCTAAGGAGTTCCAACCTTCCTACCT
>Ga0325403_1000710_pt1 | contig 25099 bp, 12 predicted proteins | sample PopdelMetagenome_19_FD_205665 | JGI IMG/M metagenome (GOLD analysis project Ga0325403, IMG submission 205665) | Populus deltoides microbial communities from Bellville, Georgia, United States - Xylem-PdKOR-R4 | ecosystem: Host-associated > Plants > Phyllosphere > Stem > Wood/Secondary xylem... | reverse complement strand
GTGATGCAGAATTGTCCTTTAGATTGCTAAATTGAGATTTGAAGAAAAGTTTGTAACTTTACCCTACAAGAACTTTGTCTTAGAGAACCAAAGTTATATGCAATTAATCACCATCACATCTTATGCCTTTAAAAAGATGCAAATAAGAAGTATAAATCACAATGAAGGTGATCAATCCTTTGAAGAGTTTGCAAGTTCAATGATGAAGTTAGTTTGAGAATCCATCAACCACACAGAGAAACAAAGCACACAATATGCGGTTACTTTAGAGAAAATTTCATAAACTAAAAAATAATGCTAATAATTGGTTTATATAGTAGAAAACTAACTCTAATTTGACTTAATGGATCCAAACATGATAAATAGAACTTAATACTTTAAAAACCCAAAATAACTAAAATAATAATATTAAACTTGACCAAAATAAACCTTTAAATTCCACAGGCTCTAAAATAAACTAAAAGATAAATAAATAATATTGAAACTAATTAAAACAAAATCAAAGATGAATTTTGTAATGTGCTAGTAGAATCAAAGCTCAACTTCAAACAAATAAATATATCACTAGAAAGCTGTGGAAGTCTACTTTCCAATGCATCTAGAATCGTATCAAAATTCTTTTTTCATTTATGGTCAAATTAGTAGTGAAAGGTCAAAAAACTGATAGATTTGAATTTTTTTATTTCAATCTTTCTGTAATGTCTGGATGCTCCCGTACAAACCCTTCTTGAACGTGAATCAAAATAATCAAGATTTGTTCTTCAAACTTTGATATCCTTTTGAAGTCCATCATAGCTCATGTATCTTGAAGAAGTTTATTAATTGCCTTCTTGAACTTCTTTGCTCTAAGTCTTGTGACTGAACCCAATGGAATCTCTAATGGATTTCTTGGTGTTGAAGTTAGGATCGCATCATTTCCTCTCTCCTCGAAAGGATTCTCCCTCGAATCATTAGCTACATCAAACAAAAAAGGTCAGATACATTAAATGTAACACTAACATCATATTCACCTGGTACTTTCATTTTTTTCAACATTATCATTGATCTTCTCAATGATTTGGAATAGCCTGTCTCCTCCCGGCATCAATTTCCTGGTTTAAATACCATCTTTTTTAGTTTTCTTATTGGCTTTAAATGTATTTTGTTCTTTTACCTTTTCAATATGTTGTTGTACTTTGGTATGCAAATTTTTGACAACTTGTGCCTTTTCTATTCTCATCAAAATTAACTTTTTCATTAACAGTTTAAGACAATAAATCCAATGGAGTTAAATGATTAAAATCATACACAATCTTAAAAGGAGAAAACTTTATTGTAGAATGCACTCCTATTATATGCAAACTCATTAAATGACAAACAATTTTCTTAATTTTGAAGATTTTTTTGGATAATAGTTTTTAACAATTGAGTTAAAGTTGTATTTACCATCTATGTTTGGCCTTCTATTTATGGATGATAAGTAGTAAAAAATAACAATATAGTTTCCAACTTACCCTACAAAACTTTTCAAAAGTAGCTTAGAAATTTAACATCTTTATCAGACACAATGGTCCTTGAAACACAATATAACCAAACTATTTTTTAAAGAAAAGATTCGCTATATTGGTTGCATCATCAATTTTATGAAATAATATGAAATGCGCTATTTTAGAAAAACTATCCGTAACAACAAATATTGAATCTCTGCCATAAAACAAAATCCTTTGATATATCAATCCAAGGTTTCTTATATACTGGTAAAGATGTATACAAACATCGAGGAATGACTTTAAACTTGGTTTGTTTACATGCTATGCATCTATCATATATTCTTTGAACATTCATTTGTAATTTGTTGGATTTACTAGCAGAATTGAAGCCCAAATTCAAACAAATGATCCTCCTTTGTCTTGACGAATTAAAAACTCAACCATATATCATTGAAAGTTGTGGTTGTCTACTTTCCAATGCATTTGGAATCGCATCAAAATTCTTTATGTAGCTCCTTTTATGGTCAAAACAATAACGAAAGGTCAAAACTGACAAATTTAATTTTTTTTATTTCAATCTTTTTGTAATATCTGGATGATCCTCTATAAACCCTTCTTGAACGTGAATCAAATTATTCAAGACTTATTCTTCATTCTTTGATATCCTCTTGAAGTCCATTTTAGACCATGTATCTTGAAGAAGTTTATTAATTGCCTTCTTGAACTTCTTTGCTCTAAGTCTTGTGACTGGACCCCATGGAATCTCTTAGTGTTGAAGTGAGGATTTGCTCTCAAATCATCATCTACATCAAATAAAGAAAGGTCAGAAACATTAAATATAGCACTAATACCTTAATTCATTTGATAATTTCACTTTGTAGGCGTTATCATTGATCTTCTCAATCATTTGGAATGGTCGTCTCCTCTCGGCATCAACTTAAATCTCTTTTAAGCAAGAAATCTATTTTTCCTCATATGCACTCAAACCACCTTTTTTCCTTCTCTTATTGGCTTTTAATGCATATTGTTTATTTAATTTTTCAATATGTTGTTGTACCTTTGTATGCAAATCTTTGACAACCTGTGCTTTTTCTATTCTCATCAAAACTAACTTTTTCATCAACAGTTTAAGACAATAAATCCAATGGAGTTAAATGATTAAAACCATACACAATTTCAAAAGGAAAAATTTTTGTTGTAGAATGCTCTCTTATTATATGCAAACTCATTAAACGACACAATTTTCTTAATTTTTAAGATTCTTTTGGATAATAGTTTTCAACAATTGAGTTAAAGTTGTTTTTACCTGTTTGGCCTTTTGTATGTGGATGACAAATAGTAAAAAATAACAATTTAGTTCTTAACTTACCTCACAAAACTTTCAAAAGTAGCTTAGAAATTTAACATCTTTATTAGACACAATGTTCCTTGAAACACAAAGTAACCAAACTCTTTTTCTAAAGAAAAGATTTGCTATATTTGTTGTATAATCGGCTTTATGGAATGATATGAATTGTGCTATCTTAGAAAACCTATTTACAATAAATATTGAATCTCTATCTTTTTTAGATCTAGGTAACCTTAAAACAAAATCCTTTGACATATACCCTTGGTTTATTGGGTATTGGTAAAGGTGTATACAAACATTAAGGAATGCCTTTAGATGTGATTTGTTTACATGCTATGCATCTATCACATATTCTTTGAACTTTTATTTTCTTGTTAGGCCAGTAAAAATGCTCATGTATCATATACAAAGTTATAGCTACCCTAAATGTCCTATTAAACCGTCCCTAGAAGCTTCCGCAAACATTTAGACTCACACAATCTCTTATGTTTAAACAAAATTCTTCATGCTTAAAATACTTATCAAAGATCGAATGTTCACATTGTCCATACACCTGACAAAAGTCATCGTCATCCATATATAATTCTTTCATAACTTACCTTCAAGACAATGAATCCGCAACGATGTTTTCCTTACCTTGCTTATGATGGCATATGAGAACATCTCAATGAACTTAATCCACCTGGCATGTCATCTACTCAACTTACCTTGGCTCTTTAAGTGTTTTAGAGATTGATGGTCCTTATGTATCACAAATTTCTTAGGCCAAAGATAATGTTGTCAAGTCTTCAAGGTTGTCATTAATGCTTATAGCTCTTTTGCACTAACAACATAACTTAAGAGTTTAATTCTTTTTATGCGAAAATCACAATTCTTTAGATTAGTATATAATCTTTTCCTTTCTAAATATTCCAAGAACTTGTCTTATGATTAATATGCACATTTAATCCTTTGCTATAAATCAAGATATCATCAAAATAGGCAACAAATATCCAATGAAAGATCTCAACACATGATTCAATAACCTCATGAATGTACACGAATGTACTAGGGGCATTAATCAAACCAAAAAGCATCATTATCCTTTCATATAATCCATATTTAGTTTTGAATGTTGTCTTCCATGCATTTCATTCTTTCATTCTAATTTGATGATAACTATTTTTCAAATCAATTTTAAAAAACACAAAAGAACCATGTAACTTATCAAGCATATTATCTAATCTAAGGGATATGATATCTATACTTTACAATAATGTTGTTAATGGCTCTACAATCAACGTACTTACGCCAAGTATTGTTTTTTTAAGGCACAAGTAAGACTGGAACTGCACAAAAACACATACTTTCTCGAATGTACCATTTCAACATCAACTCTTCTACTTGACTTTGAAGCTCCTTAGTCTCATCGAGATTATTTCTATAGGCTAGCCGGTTTGGAATTGATGTTGATGGCACAAAATCAATATGATGTTCAATCCCTTGAATTGGTGACAAACAACTAGGGATCTCTTAAGGAAAGATATCCTCAAATTCCGCATATAAATTAAAGTGTTTCCCCAATTTTTCTCCACACTTTTCTCACCATTATTTTCTTCTCTCCACTCTTGGCCTTCCATATGTTTTCTTTTTTTTTTTGGCCAAAATCTTCAAACCTATTTCTAATGGCTGAAACTCTCCCCTCAATTGTTTCACACTTATAACTCATCTCATTTCCACTTGGCCTCACACATCCTCACCATTATTGTTTATAAATTCTTGTTCAGCTTCCTAATCTTTCCATTATTGTTTATAAATTCTTGTTCAGCTTCCTAGGCTTTCTTAAACTTTAATTGATCCACACACACTTGCCTTGATGACAATGGAGCAAGTGTGTAAATCTTTCCATATTTCTCCATAGTATACCTATTTCTGAATCCATCATGCATGGTCTTCCTATTAAATTGTCAAGGTCTTCCCAACAATAAGTGTGCAGCATTCATAGGAACAACATCAGATACAACCTCATTCTTAAACTTTCCTACTATGAATGAAGCCAAAACCTGCTTAGTCGCCCTAACTTCTCCACATTCATTCAACCACTAAAGCTTATATGACATAGCATGTTTATATGTATTTAGGTTCAACTTTCTAATTAAAGTTGGGCTAGCAACATTAATACAACTACCATTATCAATTATCATACTACATATTTTATTATCAATGTAGCACCTAGTATGAAAAATATTCTACCTATGGTGCTCTACATCCTCTTCATAAACTTGAACACTCAAAGATCTTATAACCAATGACTTTCCTTGCACAACAGACTCCACATCACTACAATCATCGAGCTTTGACATCCCCTTCAAATGATCCTCACTAGCCGATTTCAGCTCACCATCATCTCATATAACCATAATTCTATTATTTGGACATTCTTGTGTATAATGTCCAAGCTCTTGACATCGAAAACATCTAATCTCTTTCTTATGCTTTGGTTGAGCAATATTTTTTTCTTTTTACTCCGAAGTCGTAACTTGCTTCCTAACAAAGGAAGGTTCTCGACTATTTTAGGTGCAATTATTGGTTTCATCTATGTATTACTCTCTCTTCTAAAATTCAACTTCCAACCCGAAGAGTAACTGTAATTTCCACCAGGTTTTGTACTATCCTTTTTTCTCAATTGTTTTTCAACTTTTATAGCCAAGTGTATTAGCTCTAGTCATAACTACTTTCATCTCCTTAAAAGTACTCATCCACCCTTCTAGAAACTTGAGATAAGGTTTGCATTTTATTAAAGATCTCTCTATAATAGTGAGTAGGTACAAACATTTTCCTCATGATTGTTTTCATCTGCTCCTAAGTTTCTATTTTTCTTTCTTCATTACACCTTCCACTTGTAACATCATTCACTATAGTCCTAATCGTAGACATTTCAACTTCCTTTTCCTTACGACTAAGAATGCCTTGTCCACTAATCATTTCATCAAATTTGCTCATTAGTGCCCTCCATCATAGCTTTCATTCTATTTTGTCTTTCCTCCACAGTTTCTTTTTTATTTTTGTTTTCAACACTTCAAAGACATTGAAATAAAGGTTAGTAGCAAAAACGTTTCCTCACACAAACCTTATGTGTTTTACTCTCACAATAAAATTCACATGTTTCACAATTTATTCGGTTTTTTATTCTAATAGTCTCGCTACACCTTTTACTACTATTCTTGTATTTTGGTTCTTAAAAGTAATTTAGCAACTTATCAAACAATTAACCAAACTATGCAATGATTTCATTTATATTTAAAAACTCAAGAATCAACAATTATTCAAACTTTTCAAAATAAAACTTGAGGACAACTTATGAGTAGCAATGTAAATTTGTGTGAGTATAATGACGAAAATGAACACATGAAATAAAAACAAAAGAATTATTATTAAGAAACAACGAAAACTATGAAATTCAAGAAAATTAAAAAAAAAAAATGATGCGAGAAATCAAGAAACTAAAGAAATTGATGCAAGATAATTCTATTCTACCCAAAATTGCATGGAATTAATTAAGATCACCAAGAATTTTCAAGACAAGTTTTGGCTAAACCCTAGTTGATGCAAAATCCAAAATTTCTGAATTTCTTCTCCCAGAATCATTTCTAGATTGTGATTTTGATTCTTCTTTTATTCTTTTATATATATATATATATATATATATATATATATATATGTTTGTGTGTGTGTTGGATTACTCAAGTCATAAAGGTGAACACAATTTGTTGTTTTGTATTCAATTTTTCAGCAACTTCAAGGTCTTTTCCTATCAAAACCAATTTTTTTTGTATTAGCTGAAATCTTAGAAAAAAGAAAAACCAAGAAAAATAAGAAAGCAAACCCTAGATATGACAAGATTTAAAGAAAACCCTAGATATAGCAAGATCTGAAAGAAACCCAGAATTACTTGATTAAAGAGATATAACCTGAAATTAGCCATGTTCTAATACCAAATTGATGTGGAATTGTCTCTTAGATTGCTAATTTGAAGTTTGAAGAAAAGTTTGCAATTTGACCCAACAAGAACCTTGCTTTGAAGAACCAAAATTATATACAATTGATCACTCTCACCCTACGCCTATAACAAGTCGCGAACGAGAAGTATAAATCATAATGAAGTTGATCAATCATTTGAAGAATTTGCAAGTTCAATCAAGAATTTAGTAGGAGAACCTCCTAACCACACAGAGAAACAAAGCACACAATATGCGGTAACTTTAGAGAAAATTTCATACACTACAAAAATAATGTTAACAATTGATTTATATAGTAGAAAGCTAATTCTAATTTGATTTAATTGATCTAAACATGATAAATAGAACTTGACACATTAAAAGCTCAAAATAACTAAAATAATAAAATAAAACGTAACCCAAATAAACTTTAAAATGCCACGAGACCTATAATAAACTAAACTAAAAGATAAATAAATAATAGCCCAACTAATTAGAACAAGACCAAAGTTGAATTTCATAATTTGCTGGCAGAATCGAAGCTCAACTTCAAATGAATAGTTCCCCCTCGTCTTGATGAATTAGAAGGTCTATCATAAATCACTAGAAAGTTGTGGATGCCTACTTTCCAATGCATTTGGAATCATTTCAAAATTCTTTTTGCAGCTTTATTTGTGGCCGAAACAATAGCGAAAGGTCAAAACTAACAGATTTGAATTTGTTTTATTCCAATCTTTCTGTAATGTATGGATGTTCCCTTGCAAGCCCTTCTTGAACATGAACCAAATTAATCAAGATGTGCTCTTCAATTTTTGATATTCTCTTGAAATTCACCTTAGCCCATGTATTTTGAAGAAATTTATTGTCTTCTTCAACCTCTTTGCTATAAGTCTTGTGACTGGACCAAATGGATCTCTTAGTGTTAAAGTCTTGAAATTCACCTTAGCCCATGTATTTTGAAGAAATTTATTAATTGTCTTCTTCAACCTCTTTGCTATAAGTCTTGTGACTGGACCAAATGGATCTCTTAGTGTTAAAGTTAGGATAGCATCACTTGGTGATAATGAATTTATTCAATTTTCTTAAAAAACAACTTGTTCACCACTCTGGAAAATGTCTGAGTTCAATGTATTAAAAATATTATGTTTTAGATTAGAGTTATTATGTAGAAAAAAGAATTCCAAGTTAATTTAAGTGTAGAGTTAATTCAACTTCTTTATTAGCACTTTCTTGCTCAAATAATGAAATCAATGTTAATTTTTAGGTAGCTCATGATATCTTGCTCAAATAAAATAAATTAATATTTCGAGATAGAGAGGACATGTTCCCTTGTGGTGCTTATTTTGATTTGAAATGACAAAAATTCACTCTAAAATTGTCACATGTTTGTGTCTCTCCAACCAAAATGTTTGTCACTTTTAAATTTATCCCTTGTGTTTTGGGACACTAACCAAATACAACCTTAGTCTTGATAAGGTTCAATGGCTTGTTTTCAAGACCAATGGCAGCAAAAGATATCACATACCTGTATAATATGCTTTTAACAACCTAGATTTCAAGAAAGATAGCCTTACCTAAATTTTGCATACTATTTTTCCCATTTCAAAATGTTAAAATGGGTTTTATGTATTCTGATTTCTTGACGCCAGCTCAGAAATGCCTGCCACCGTTTTTGTTGCTCCACTTGATTCTTTTGGTTGCTACGCAGGTGCTTGCCAGAATTCTGAGGTTGCTAATATATATCTTGTTCGAAGTTTCAATCTGTGCTCTAACTTTCCAACCAATTATGTGTACACTTGGGTAAATCATATGATTTTTTGTTGAAATGTAATGGAGAATGTAATGGACCTGAAATATCTATGAGATGCTATGTTTAAAAGCAGATTACAGGCTTGTAATTATCATTTTGGCATGTGACTGTTAGCTACTATACGATAGAGTTGTCTTCTCTGTTCTCAAATAACAATGGCTTGTCACCCATAAATGTGATAAGATAAATAGTCGTATTTATTGCTCAGCAAGCATTCTTCCTTTTCTGTTGGCAGGTTGCCACATTTATAGTTCAAAAGATTTTATTGGATGATGTGGGCCTGGATTACATTTGCACTACAGCAGAACGGTTTTTTGCAGTGGGCCGGGTTTTGGGGAACATGGTTGCAGCACTTGCTGAACAACCCTCGTCACGGTTATTAAAACATATCATCCGATGTTATCTTCGACTTTCAGATAATCCAAGGTTCTTACACTTCCCAAATAAGCAATGGCTTCAAGCAGCTACCTGGCTTTGTACTTTCTTCTTGCATTGAATTTTTTATGATTTGTCATTTGTTTTGACTTCCTATTTTCATTTTATTTTTTTTTCACTTTTGGAATTCAGGGCTTGTCATGCATTACGAAGTTGCCTGCCAGACATGCTGAGAGATGCTACCTTCAGTAGCTGCCTTCGTGTAAGTAAAGCTTAAGTAATTGTTCATAGTCTGTTGCCTCAGGACTCATTGGGAGGATGGTGATTTTTAGCTAGTCCATAATCAAGTGAATCTTGACTGAGACAAGTACTGTAAGGCCTATATATGGTTTGAAATTCCTAACTAGCAGTCAAGCAAACAGAACAAACTTCTGTAGTGTTGCTTAATTAATGCCACACTGATTGAGATTCTACTTCTGCATTGATTATGCAGTTTTTGTTTCTGCAGGCATTGGCAATAGTAACCCATCGATAGAAATTTCACCCCTGTAGTTTGCTATGTGAGAGATGGGCTGTTTGGATTGAATTGCATGAGTTTGATTGTTCTGTAGATAAAGTTGAACGTGGCATATATTCTATGTTTAATCATAACATGAGTTGTTTTAGTGGAAAATGTGGCAGATCGCTAGTTTAAGTCTTAAGCTAGTGTGGCTTGAGATGGGGATTATAATTATGACACAATGATTAACCAAGTACATTGGTCACTGACATTGCTAACTGCAACACGTGTTTATGTGAAAAATTTGATAGCTGCGTAGGATATCATATTTATTTGTTTTCCATGCCACAATATTTTATTTTGTCGGCAATATTAATATTTGGAGTTTCAAATGATGTATAGGTTCTTCATATTTTTCGTTGGAATAATTTTCAAATCAAGTATATTCTTTGCCCTCCCCCATCCCCCTTCTTTCTTCAGTGGACAACCAATTTCATGTTCTTTGTAAATTGTAATTTATCTAGGAAGATCCAACAACAAGGCGATGGCTGCAACAGTTGCTTCACAATGTCGGAGGGAATCGGGTTCCAGGACTTCAGGCTGGGGGAGGATTTGATCATATGCTGGTGAACTAAAACTGCAATTTTCTTTTGGTTCGGTCAGTTGTTGCATCACTTCAAGACCTACTATACTCCTTTTTGATGTGAGAGCATTTCTGGTAGCTGTAATTAACACCCAGAAGAGGATGCGTTGGAAAACAAAAAAGCTAGTCTAGTTGCTGACTTGTTGCTATGCCAATTTTAGTTGCGTATCATATAGCTGGTATTTGTTCATGTATAATGAAAAGAAAACTCACAGCTCCAGCTGTTCATGTTTAGGGTCACTTGCCGGTTGGCATTTGGACTCGGAAGGTACAGCATAAATTAATTTTTACATATTTACTAGTCTTTACTCAACATCAATTCCGCTATTTGCTGCACATTTTTTTTTGGCTTTTGGTTTATTGGAACTTTGTTTTTTCCCATTCTCAATGAACACCAAGTTCATTCTTCGACCTGTCCAATTTAATTTTATCCCTTCCATTTTTTTTTATCGGTTCTGAGCAATCTGATCAAGTTGTCGTTGCCCCACCAGACAGCGTACAAAATCTGGTTCTTTCACAATAGGGGGTGTTTTATCATGTGGCATGGGTTAGAAAGAAGACGGAAGAATCCAGCACAAACAGAGATCACGACTCCTGCAACCGTCAGCATATTTGGGACCTATACTGATTATTGCTGTCGTACATGCAATCAATACTGAGAAACTACAATGCATATTTTGCATGATTGCCAGGTTGCTAACAAGGTTTGGAAGAAAAGATTTCGCGCCAGTGGGACCTTTCAATATCACATGAACAACATCAGGTAGTGATTCAGGTTTCCTTTTTTTCTTAGTTGTGATGGAGATAGAGCAGAAAAAGGGCTATGCTATGGGCTATATGGTATGCCAGGAGCACTCTTTACTTTCAAAACCAGAAGTCCTGCTAGAAGCATTATTAGATAGCTAACGCCACCTTGTCAGCATACAAGCAGGCCTTGGCTAGTTCATCTCACTCAACACAACACTGACATCTCTCACTGGTTTCCCCCCACGTGAGGATTGGTACAATATCACCATAGACGTAGCTTTCATGCCAATATTTATGGAGTTTGGAGCTGTCTCCCGTAATTTTTAGAGGGCCAGATTATGTTGAACAACCGTAAACATATTATAAACTCCAATAGAGTGAAATGGGTGAAGCTTTTGTAGGGCTCTATGGGTTAGTGCCTGGTCCCTGGGCTTGCACAAAATTGTTCTTGAAACAGACTGCCTCTCCCTGATCTAGGAACTTCCAGTGACCGAGTTCGGACAACTAACTACCTTGAACTGGTTCCAGATGACACCCTTAACTTCTCAGCCAAGTTTCAGAGCTTCTGTGCTGCCTCTATCTGCCGGTCTAACAGCAAAGTTGCTCATTGTTTAGCTTGTCTAGCTAAAACTATTAGTGATGAACTTGATGAACCATGAATGCAGTGGCTTCAGCCCACCTTGATTTGATGTACCTTATGTTTCTCTTGTGAAATGAAAGCTCTTGCAAAGTTAACCCAAAAATAGAAAGGGTCCTATTACCAGGGGAGTGGAACAGAGTTAGATTCAATGGGTTATATTGGTGGTGTAACTGAGCAAGATTGCCTGCATCAAGTCACGTTATTATTTTTTTGCTTGCACTCATCAGTAACGCTTATTATAGCCCACTGATAATTTGGAATCTAAAAATCCCTAGGCAAACCCATTGCAAAATTGAGACAATACCTTTTCATAACTTAATTATGCATTTTCTTTTTTAGTTTACATGCCATTATTCAATTAAGGCTTATGTGCCACCCATACAAAACCAAAAAAATAATTCCCTCGAGACCGTCATTATATATATATATATATATATAAAGAATGCCGCTTTTCACACCCATAAAAAATTGTTCGTTGTTGTTCAATTTTTTTTTAACTCTTTCTTTTTTCCCTAAATCAATGACTAATTTCTTGGAATTTCTTAAAGAAAAAGAAATTAAAAAACAGAGGATAAAAGTACAAAAATTGGCCCAAAAAAGTTTGTTCTTCTTTGTAAATTCACACTACCCCTTGTATATATCATCATTATTTGTTCCCCCTACTGCAAAGGGCTTTCTGATAAAATAATTTTCTAACCTCACTTTGTTTAAAAATTTACTTTGAGGACACTTGATAAAAAATAAAAAATAAAAAATTAAATGGAGTGAACTCAATTTACCTTGATGGAACCAAGTTCTCTCTTCCCTTCCCTTCTATCTCTCCTCCCTCCCTCCCTTTCCTCTTAATTTCCTTTTATTATTACAAGTTACAAGCCTATTATAACTCTTTATAGAGAAATAACAGAGAAATAGGGTTGCCACATTCTAGATTTTTTTTTCATATTTTTTCAGATATAAAATGCCAAGTTTTAACATGAAAAAATGATAATTCTCTCAATACAATACAAATAAAAAAAAATATCTTTCTCTACTTACTATCTTTATAAAATCACTACTTAAAAATCCTAAATTAGTCTTGGCATCAAAGGGTTTTTTTGCATAGAACACTCTTATCTAAAGGAATATCTTTCATCAATAAAGCTCAAATTCGATAAAGTGTTTTTCAAATTTCATTAGATAACATCCATAAAAAATTCACAACATAAAGTCCAAAAATATAAATCTAGATAAAAAAAAAAACCTGGATAAATTATAAAACCTTCCATGAGGAATTAAAAAAATTACATGGACAGTCTAAAGTGTAATAATTTGACACACACTCCGTCCTTAAAAAGTAAATATTACAAAATTCCACTTTTGCATTCAAATTTTTCGTAATATTGTCTAGTCATTCCCATGAACTTTTTGTGTATTTTGGGTAAAAAAAGGGTTTTTTTATAACATTTTGAAACTTCTAGATGGTTCTAGAATGGCTCAAGAGGATGATTGATTGTAATTTATTAGAAAAAAAAAACAATGTATAGTTTAAAATGATTAATTATTGAAAGATAAAATTAAAAAAAATCAATTTAAAAAAATAAAAAAGTAATTCAAGTTAACTAATTAAATTTGCGTTCTTGTTTATAAAACCTAGATAATCTTATGAAAAGCAAATCAATTAAAAAAGAACATAAAAAACAAAGTTAATCCACCAAACTCATAATCTGGGTTATCAGACCAATATAATCTCATAAAAATAAAAAAAAATTTACCTAATTTAACCCGGGTTAACCTATCAAGTCTATGACTTTAGTCATAAGACTTACATAACCATATAGAGAGCAAATCAGAATAAATTATGAAACTCAATTCTCAATTTCTATTATCGGACCTAATATTGAATAATGAAATTTATAAAATTTTTATTTAAAAAAATAATACAAAAAAATGAGTCAGAAGAACCTGGGTTAACCTATTAAGCATTATTGGGAAAAAAATCAATTAACAAAAATTAAGTCAATTGAGTTAATCTGCCAAACTTACAACTTGGATTATAAGGTGAGGACGACCCAATAAAAAGAAAATTCAATGTTGAAGAATCCATGACCCAAGTCATGAGACTGAGATAATCTCTTAGAAAAAAATATATAAAAAAACAAACTGATTTAATAATGGTTAAAATGTTAAAATCAACGACCTTGATCATGAGACCAAAATATCCTTATATAAAGTAAATCTAAACAGATTGTATAGTTTAATTTCCAACCAACCTAGTGTTAAAAAAATTAAAAAAAAATTCAATTAAAAATAAGACAAAAAACAACCCGAGTTTACTCGGGTTAACTTTTTAAGCACCATTCTCAAGTTATGGGGCTGAAATAATATAATAGAAAATAAACAAAATAAATCATGAAATTTAATTTTCAATCAATCTAATATTAAACGATGAAATGAAAAAAAAATTAATTAACTTTTTTTTTGAATTATCCAAATAAACTTGTCAAAGATTAACTTATCAAACCTATAGGATGAGATTATGTTAACTTAATAAAAACATAAATTTAATATTAAAAAATAAAAATAATAAAATATTATTTTAATAAATAGTATTTGCGGAAAGAAGATGTAGTAAAACCTCCCGCAATTTTAGTTTATAGTTGTTAATTAATAGTTAATGTAAAAGACAAACCTCCCGCACTATTTCTTATACAGAATTATATTTATTAGATTATTTGTTTGTTACTTAAATAAGCACATAGTAGTAGGATTAGGAAGGCACTAAGTTGTAATTTAAAAATGATCTGTTTTTTTTTTTTTTTTCCTCTAAAGTAGAGAAAAGAAAACGACTTTTTTTTTTTGTTTTTTTAAAAGAAGAAAGACACAGTAGAGGGAGACAAGAGATGGTTGGAAGATGAAGGGAGCGGGAGCGGGAGCATTGTAGAGAATTGGAGACCCAAACGGTTACCGACGATCGCGTAGATTACTTGGTGCTCAACAACTGAGCGAATCAAAGGGAGAGATGGAGGCATCGGTATTTGCAGTGGAAAAAATCCTAAACTACAAATTCAAAAACAAACGGCTTCTAGAGGAAGCATTAACGCACTCCTCCTACACAGACTCAGCTTCTTACCAGCGGATGGAGTTCTTAGGGGACGCGGCGCTGGGTCTTGCGCTGAGTAATTATGTGTATTTGGCTTACCCTCGGCTGGATCCTGGTCATTTGTCTCTTTTGCGTGCTGCTAATATTAGTACTGAGAAACTGGCGCGTGTGGCCATTAAGCATGGTCTTTACAGGTTTGTTAGACACAATGCCACTGCTCTTGATGATAAGGTAGGTAAAATTAAGCACCAATAATTATAATTAACCAGTAGGAGTAGGAGGAGGAGTAATCAATTTTTTATTGAAAAATGCAGGTTAAGGAATTTAGTGATGCTGTGAGTGGAGAAGATGATGATGCTTTAGTATATGGCGGGTCAATAAAGGCACCGAAGATTCTTGCTGATATTGTGGAGTCTGTTGCTGCTGCTGTTTATGTTGATGTCGATTTTGATCTTCAAACATTTTGGGTGGTCTCTTTCTTGCCTCTTTCCTTTCCTTTCCTTTCCTTTTCTTTTATCTAATCTATTGCTGCATTCATTAATCTTCTTCTTGTTAACAAAAAAAAAAAAAGATATTTAGGGGTATTTTGGAGCCAATAGTTACCCTCGAAGACTTGCAGCAGCAACCACAACCGGTGACTATGTTGTTTGAGCGGTGTCAAAAGCAAGGAAAGAATGTTGATATTAAACATTGGAAAAATGAGGCCAAAAGTATTGCCAGTGTCTATGTAGATGGACAATTTATCGCTTCCAGTTCGTCTGAGCAAAAAGAAATTGCAAAGCTTAATGCCGCCAAGGGGGCCTTGCTCAAACTATCAAATTCATTCCCTACTAATCTAAATAATGTTTCTCTTCTTGATATCTTTGATGGGTCTTCTTTCGAGATTGAAGGCGCCAAACAGAAGTTACATGAACTTTGCGGCAAGAAAAAATGGCCCAAACCAAATTACAAGTATGTTTTTCACCTTACGTGTTCGGTTTCAAAATGTACTTCTTTAGTCAACCCTCCTAGTGAATTCCGTGGAGAATATGTACTTAACATGAGTACATGCTCAAGTCACTGTGTATGTTCTTCAGTTCTATTTTATCATATGTGTTCCCATCGTTAATTTCTTACCTTTCATAGGGTGCATTTTACCTATCGTTTTGCTGGGACTGACCATTAGTTTGCTATTAATTGCTACTTGATGTTCTCTTTCCCACCTTTAAGCTAGTCCTACCAGTCTATCAAGGAACTTCAATTTTGTTTTAGAAGGTATGCAGTAGAGTAAAATGGCAAGGGAAAAACATGGTTAACCTATTAGAATTTTGTTGTTTAACTAAATTCAAGAGGCAGTATGAGGCTTGATAAGACAGAGTCAAGTGAGGAAGTTTTATAAGCTGTTTAATTAAATACTGAGTGCTTTATTGTATTCCGGGACATGATTTGCGCACTCTTCACCTTAGTAATTTCTACAGAAATTAGGCAAGTACCTTGTGCTTTTTGTTAGATGAGATACTGGTATACGGTCATGGAAAAAAAGAAGTAGGTCTTAGCTTTGAGGTGGACGGAGAAAACAACAGCATAACTTTGGAAATGATTGATGCATCATGTTGGAGTAAAATAAAGCCTCATTATGCTGAGTTAAAAGGAATATTAAAGTGCAAACAAGTACCTGGTGCTTTTATGGATTTTTTTCTCCCATTCCAGTGACATGGTTTCCCTTGTTGATAACTTGCCCTAATTCCAAATGATTTCTGTTGATATGACATAACAGTTGTATTTAATGATCATGGAAATGATAAAACTTGTTTTTTAATTTGATTAGATCAGCTATCAGTCATTTTATCAGATCATTAAGCGACCTTGTGTGCAGGGTTGTGGCACTGTTTAAGATGTCCTATGATTTGTTATGAACTTGTTAATGGGGAGCATGTTGAATTGTTTGCTGGATGTTTTGCACAGCTGTGATCTTTTATGTTGATCTAGATTAACAAGGACTGTCTTTGATGATGGTTTTAAATTAACATACTGTGTAAACTGACAACTGAACCCAGCATTAATCCTGAACTAATACGGCTTAGCTGCACTTGAGGGAATGTTTTTGGTGAGATACTCAGAAATTTATCCCTTTGTACCACATATCAACCTATGAAAATTCTGTTTAGGTGTTCCATTTTTCTTTGAAACTTATTTCTTGGAAAATTTACTTGTTATATCCTAGGAAAACATGAGGGTGGATAAAAGTATAACAAACAATAAGAAGCACCCTTTAAAAAAGATTTCTAACCTCAAAGGATAGAGAGACCAGAGAGTGAGATAATTTGTAGGGATGATTGCTGTGTTTAACTTGTTACGTTTTGTTAGGGAATGAGAATTTGCTTCTTGGTAGATCAACCTACACTTTCCATCTACCATGCATGTATAATTTTCAATGCTTTGCTTGTTGTCTAACGAACTATTTACTCTTGCCAATCTAACAGCTTCTAATAATGCTTATTTTTATTTCTCGAACATGTAGCATTGAGAATGATATGGGTCCTCCACATGAGAAGAAGTTTGTATGCTCAGTTCAAATTGCAACAGTAGATGGTATTCTATATGCGACGGGAGATGAAAGAACGAGAGTAAAGGATGCAGAAAATTCCGCTGCTTCATCAATGATCCGTGCTTTACAGGACACTGATTATCTGTGATTCTGTTCATTTGTTTCACTCAAATCTGCTATATGGGATGTTATGCCTGGTAGGCTCCTATTCCCCAGCTTAATATCAAATGCTTGGACCATGTAAACTTTTCTTGTCTCAAGGCTGTATCGTTCTAAACTATCATCCGATAGTGTTGCAAGAATTACCTGGATCTTTGCATATAGCTTTTTCGTACAAACCTCCCTGCAGGATTAGTGTGTGATGTTAGGTGCACCATTCTAGGTGGTTTTCATTTAGCATGGACCAGGGTGTGGGGTTCCATTGTAAAATTATCTTTGTTAAGCAAGTTTAAAGTATTTTCTACCCCATACCTACTGAGGAGGAAAAAAAAAAAAAAAACACTAGTTAGATATGTGACATTTGAATCTCAGCATCCTTGCTCTCACAGCATTAGCCACAAGGTTGGTAAAAAAGTGCAATTCTCACTTTTTATTCTGACCTAGATGGATGTAAGTAGTACCAAACCTTGGTTGCCTAAAAATCCAATCATATGATAGTACCCATATCCATGAAGCCCCTTGTTGCAGTTACATCTCTCGAAGTACAATGAACTCGGTGCTTTTTGTTGTGGTCCAATGCTGGATAACAGTGCAACAAAGTACTGAAGTCCAAATTCTACAGTTGAGGTTGAGATCTTTAAACTTGACTTGTGTTGATTCAAAACAATATCCGCTTTCTTTGCAAAGACAATATAATTCATAGTTATTAAACCCGGATCGGACCAGTAGATTCATCTGGTGGCTAGACCGGTTCAGGTAGGACAAAAGACCAGTCAGTAAAACAACCCGGCAAAACTCGATCGATTTATGACTTGGGCGACCTGGGCAAACCCTTCAGGTCGGGTTTGATAACTATTATATAATCAACTATTTTGGCCCGTGAGAGCTTTCTAAAGCATTATGTGTGATTGCTATTTTTATTCCCGTTGTGTATAGTTTCAGTGCCTGTTTTGGCCAACTGGTATTTTCCCCCCTTTTTAAAGAAGTCTCCAGTTTCAAATGGATGATGCCCTTTTTTCGAAAGAAAATACTTCCATGGAATTTACATGCCCTTGTTCAGTATGCATTTTACTGCTGCTTGATACAATTTACTTTCCAAGTTCTTTTCTGTCTCAATTGTTAATCCAGAGAGGATAGGCATTCAAGCTACTTTCAATTTAAAGGAATCAAGTGTCGAATAAGTTCCATTGTTTCAACAAGGGTCTCCCTTAACATCCTCGCATAAATCTTCAGAATCTGACAATCAATGTACACAGCCTGGCAGCATAGCAGTATACTGATTTAAGAGATAAACTCTTCACTGGTTCAATTTTGTATTGTTAATTATGTTTTACGCCAATCTTTCTTGCTGGATCACTGAATTTGTTTGCCGATGCCCATTCTAGCCCAGTATCTCATTCGTAAGGCCAGGCGCATGATGAGCTCCAACGACAACAGTACTGCCAGAGTTGAGCAACCCTGCAAATCAGAGTCGTCTTGATGAAAAACTAGAATTTCCAGTTATTGTGTGACAGTGACTACATTTCAATTTCAAGACCACCTTGATTTGCAAAGGATCAACAAAGGTTTTTCTGTAGCTGAAACTGTTTTAGTCTTGATTTATATGATCATCTAAGAAAATGCTTATGGAATATGAGTTGTGTTGAACTTGTTAATTGCTAGATTAACATTATTGTACCTTTAGGATATAGGACGTCAAGTCAACTAGACAAATTTGATCGATCATGTTGTATTTGCTAATCCACCAAATCTTTTAGTTTGTGATGACAAATTGCAGGTGGTTGAGTCCTGTTGTATTTTTTTAGCCCACCGAGCCTTGGAGTCATAGTTGAGAAACTGCAGATGAGATTGAAAATGCTGGCACGTGAGGAACGAAGAGATTATAACCTTACTAGTTTCATGGAATAGGTTTATTGTGAAGCCGGCCAAAGAGAATCACTGCAGGGTCGTCTACACTGGAATAACTCTATCCATTTGTTTGGATGAAACTTGAGTTCTTTGAAAATAAACAAGGGTTAACTATAAAAATACCCTGCCTGCTGTTATTGATATTGCTCTTCAGCAATTGCATCCATAAATTTCAACTTTAATATTATGTAATGGGTTCACTCCTTCCAAATCAATTACTGATGTGAATTCTGTTCTAGTTGATGTTTTGTTTTTTTTATTCAAACAATAAATTTCAGTTATGGAGCTTTTCAACATTTTATTTCAGTATTCAGTAGTGTGTGTAATTTAAAATATATGATTCCAATTCAAATGTAAAGATAAATTAATCTTAAATTATATAATACAAACACTATCAAATATCTAAACATAATTTTAAAATTTAAAATATTCAAAAATAGTTAAGAGTTATGACTAAAAAGAATTTTAACTTGAAGTAACCTAACACAATCAAAATGCTAAAATATTGAGAAAGCAAAAGGTTTTAATACAAAAAAAGCATAAATCAAACATTATCTCTATTATTAACATAGAAATAAAAATTTTGATCTAGTGATGGCATATAAAGAAACTCATCAATTGAATTTTTCAATAAATGATTGTTTCCACTAAGTTTATCCTTGTCATCAAAATGAATCTCTTTATCATTTAAAGTCAAAGTAGATAAATGTATCTCAATAATCTTCCAACTTAATTTATAGCTATAAAAAAAGTTTGATTCTTCGTAAATCTACTCATTCAATAAGTTAACGTTATGGAGGTTAAAGGAATCCACAATATTCTTTATAATGCTCAAATTCTCACAAACATGAAAAAAAATAATATGAATATAAACCATATATATATTAGTTATAAATTTATTTTTTAAAAAATAATAACAATGCTAATAAAAATAATATTTTTGCAAAGTAGATATGAAAGACAATGTTGGGTCGGTAATCCTGCACATCATAATATATTCCTGCACAAGAACCTGCATGAAGACCAAAAAAATTCCTTTGTTATGGATGGACGAGATGAGAAAGGAGATTAGGTAGTAGGTACAAAATGCATGCCATCCATGCATGGTTTGTGATAAAGCATGCTTAAAAGAAATTTGCATATCTTCCATCTTTTAGTATATAAACCATGTCACACAAAAGTTATCTCTATGATTTTTTTTTTTGGGTTGATTTCTCTATAATTGTTTAGGAAAAGAAAGCAACATAATGGCACTGAATGGTGAAAGAGGTGTCCAACAAGCAGGTGACATTGAAAGATCTTGTCTGGTTTGAATTGGACATGATGTTATCACTATTATTATGAAACTTACGATGTAAAGAGAAACTCTTGGCATTCTTGTCAAGAATCTGTTCCCATCATATGATCCAGTTATGATAACTAGAATGTTAAAACTTGATGAATCCCTGACAAATCTTACAGTGACAAGCCTCGTTTGATATAGAAATTCTTGATAGAAATAGAAACAAATGTCTGGATTTAATGTTGATGTCAATCCAAAGTTAAAACATGAACAAACTTATCTCGTTTAAAAAAGAACAATTGTCAAATATCCTATCCAGAATGAAACTGATAAAATAAATCCGGGATATCTCAATTAAAATTTAAATAAAAAATCCAAAATAATACGAGATCTTGAGTAAGATGAAACTTGTTTTATTTTGTCCTAGTTTTTTTTTTTAAATAGTACGATGTATACCGATCATTCTGACTAAAAAAAAAAGATTTGACAACCTTAAGTTAAACATAATTAAATGCACATATTTTAACTCCAAAATCTAAAGATTTATTAAATTAAGAAATTCACAGAAAGTGAATTAAAGAAATTAATATTAAAAGAATTGAAACCCAAATATATATATATATATATATATATTAATTTTGAGTTTAAATGGGACTTGATTTTTCCAAATTGTTAGTTGGAATTGAGAATTTATTTTCTTCATTAAGTGTTTTTTTCAAGTTTTAAATAAAAAACTTTATTAGTTGAAATTTTCTTTGAGTTTCCAAGTGTGATTGACAAATTCTAATAGATAATGATGCTCATTAATTTAATTTAAAGAATGTTGATGTAAGTTACCATATGTATGAATACTATTTTTCATATCCTGATTGGAAAAAACATGAAAGATCAAGAAGATGATATAGTTAATACAGCTATTACTGCAAAGGTTTGATGATGCAGTAATGAGACATGTTTATAGACAAGAAAATCATGTTGCGAATGAATTAGCTTAATTGGCCTCAAAGTATAAATACCTAACGACTTCGTCCAAGGAGGTAGCTTGTAAGTTGGAGAATTCAACTCATGAAACAAATTATATTCCAATGACTAATTTGCTAGGATCTTTGGGTGAAGATAATTGAAGACAACCAATTAGAAAACCCACATAAATGTTTTAAAGACAAAACACTAAATTGAAAAGCCTTAAACTATATATTGTTGAATTGAAAATTATGCTAAAAAGATAAATGATACGTGTAACAAAAGAGGCCATAAAAACAATCATACAAGTCTATGCTAGGATATTTATGATGCTCCCACCTTGTAAGAACCAAAATGTTGGGATTAATAAGGAGAAAGGAATTTCAATGGCAAAGAAAAAAAGAGGCAATAATAAGAAGCTTTAGACAAAGGTTGCAAACCATGCCAAAAACACTAATATTTGCCTAGAGTATCATATGGAGAGTTACACTTAGTAATAAATCCTTGATCTTTGAAGGTTTAAAAAGGAATATAATTGAAGAAATAATTCTTCATTCAAGCAAGCAACATGTTTGTTAATGTCAAATTATTTAACCAAATGAGTAAAAGTAAAAAGGCCACTAAAAGTAGTTATACATTTTCAAGCTATTGAGTTCATAGACATGATATAATAATAGGTTAAAAACCCCAAAAACCATAACTACATACCAAGCTACCATTTTCAATCCGAGAAAAATGCAAAAATTTATAGAAAAAATTGTTTTACACTTGTAAACTCCATAACTTACTATGCCCAAGCAAATAGATAAACAAAATCCACAAACAAGAATCATAAGTTAAATCTATAGAAAAAGGATCAACTTATTATTCATTGATGCTTTATGGGAAATTCACCTAAGAGAGCAACTTGAACCACCCTTTATGCATTAATTTATGGTCATGATGTAGTGCTATCTTGTAAGATTAATGTAAGGTCTTTAAGGATGGATTATTATAACCAATTTATTGGAGTGGAATCTTGGGAGGCCATGATGAATGAACTAGAAATATAGATCATTGTAGAGTTGAATCCCTTACTCAAATATCGATGTAAAAACAATAATAGTATCACTAGCATATAACAAAAGAGTCCAGACAAAACATTTCTAGCTTAAAAACTTGATTAGGGAGGTTATCTTTCCCTAAGCAGTGAGAGACAAATGACTTGAAAATTGGTCACCAATATGGAAGAGACCATCCCAAGTTCATAGAGTTTACTTTGGTAATGCTTTTTTGATTCAAAGTATAATTGTGAAAGCCGATGTTAAAGAAAATTAATGAGAAATTATTGAAACAAGTATGTACCATCTATTTGAAAAACAAACAAAATGAATAAAAATCTTTTAAAATTATGGGTTAGATTTGAGCTCCAATCCCACATCATTGATTAAAGGAGTGGTGAACAAAGAAAAGTAATTGTAAGAAAAACCATTACCTAAGCAAATACCATGTAAATAGGTAGTAATGATGCAAATCCATTCATTACATAAAGGGAATATATATAAAAGATAGAATAAATTATTGAGACAATTTATATAAAAAAATCTATCAAAGGACTTGAATAGGACATCAACCCTCTTTATAAGTGAAGGAAAAGAATCTCCCATTTGATTCTAGAGAGTTGCAAAGTCTTGTTAAAGTTGTAAATATTAGTGTATATACCCTCCTATAATTAATTAATTGGTTACACGTGTTCATATACAAACATATTTGTTATTAATATTTTTTTATTTTTAATATTTATTTATGTTTAATTAATAAATCTAGAGTAAATATAAATTTTTTGGGACAAAAAGACTTGACAAATTTTTTTTTATAAATTAGTTATAATTATGAGACTCGTTTTACATCAAAGTTTATTAATAATTATTTTTTTTTATCAATGCTCTAGTAAGACATGACATTAATTAGTGCTGTTAAGAGCGAATATATATATATATATATATATATATATATATATATATATATATATATATATATATATATTTTCTCTTTCATTTGTAAAAAAAAGCAATTATTGATATAATAGATACCTAAAACTAATATACAGGTGCGTGTTAGATGATAAGTACATTGAACTAACTATCATGAGGATTTCATATAGAGAGATCATATGTGTCTATGGAAAAACTCATGTAATAGTTGTATGATACGGGCCTAGAGGGTAAGAACCCTTGAACACACAAACAAGATAGAAACAACCTAAGAAAGCTAAAATAAAATTGATATAAAACTTAACCCCATGATCATCTGAACCAATAAACTAAAGTTATTGGATGAAAAATCCCAACATGTAGATGATAAAGAATCAACTAGAAGTATAAAAAAGAATGTCATTAATACAAAATTCTTTGATAAGTTTTGAAGAGTTCAATGAAGAAGTAAGAGTATGGGCAACTTTGCACACTCACAATATTATTTTTGAAATAAAAGAAGTCTCTTTCTCCACAAAAAAACATATAAATACAAGTTAAATAACGATATTTATACTAGGTAAAATATCATAAATAGGACTGGAAAAATAAAAAAAGTTAAAAAAAATAAAAAAAATCTTAAATCAACTAGAAAAATATAGCAAATCCCAAACAATACTTTTTTGAACTTATCTTAAGGTCTTTCTTGGTGTCTAATTGCTATAAAATTTTAACTTTAAATCAAATAAGGTCTTCAGAATCTTGTATCATAATTTTAACCTAATCCAACTATTGAATAAAAAGTTATGCATATTAACATAAAAATCTTTAATCTTCTTAACTCTTGGCCTTATTATAGGCATGTGTAATAGATCTTGTGGTGTTGCTTGATTATTTTTATAATTGTATATGTGATTCTTAAACTTGAGATCACTAAATTATTATATATAGAAAAAATCATACTTTGATCTGACTACACATTGCCTTAATCAAGGGTAACAAACAAGTAAATATTAGGTGATCAAAAGAGGATTCATCATCCAAAATGAATTAAAAAATTATTCCATATGTTCTTAATATTATTGATTATAAAATCCTTGTATAAGATGAATTCAAATCATTTAAAAAGGATTTCAAATCATTTAAAAAATCAATGGCTATGATGTTAAGATTAAACATGATTTGATGGAGTAAACATGCTTTATACTATAATGTCTAAATTATAATATTTTTAATGAAAGGGTAAAATTACATTAAGAAACTTATACTGGAAGAGTAATAATTACATTGAGAAACTAATACTAAAAGGATAAGTTATATCACATACGACTCTTGTAATATTTGGGGGATCATGAAATATTTTCAGATATTTTATTTGATCTTCAAATATAAATCAATCAATTTGCTGAATTGATAATTGATTAGTACTTAAAAGTGCATTTTTATCAAGGTTTTATATCATCATTTTGCACTTGAAGTGTTAATAACTCCTTAACTAGAGCATGTTTTATAATAATAGATCTGATAATATAAGATAGCTTTAATTTATGGTAAATGTTCATTTTAAATGCAGGCATATCTTACAATTCAAAGGATTGATTGATGTGGTTAACTATTGAAAGTGAAAGGACAAAGAAACGGCTAAGATTAGAAAGGAGATACCGATTCAATTCAAATTGGAACACTGTTCAGTTATTGGGTCATATCTGGAGCTGTAGATC
>Ga0325403_1000709_pt1 | contig 25117 bp, 29 predicted proteins | sample PopdelMetagenome_19_FD_205665 | JGI IMG/M metagenome (GOLD analysis project Ga0325403, IMG submission 205665) | Populus deltoides microbial communities from Bellville, Georgia, United States - Xylem-PdKOR-R4 | ecosystem: Host-associated > Plants > Phyllosphere > Stem > Wood/Secondary xylem... | reverse complement strand
CAATCAAAAGAATAAGGACCAAATTTGATAGATAAAAAATTTCAATAAAAAAATGATAAGGAAAAAGCAAATAACAATTATAAAAATAAGGACCAAAATTAATATAAAAATTAAATTTTAAGAGATGAAATTGAAAAATAAATATACAAAACAAATTATATATAGCAATCAAAAGTTTGAAGATTAAATTTGATATAATCAGCAAATAATGACATTTCTAAATTTTTCACAACTTCCGGAAAGTGTTTTCCGCCCAAATTTTCCAGGAAAACACTTTCCTGAAAACCAAGCCAAATTTTCCTTTGACTGGAAAGTGTTTTCCGTTGACCAACTTTTCTAATGGAAAACAAACACAGCCAAAGGGAAAACACTTTTCTGGAAACTAAACCAAATTTTTCTTTGATTGGAAAGTGTTTTTCGTTGACCGGAAAGTGTTTCCATTGACTGGAAAGTGTTCTCCGTTGACCGGAAAGTGTTTTCCGTTGAGCAACTTTTCTAATGACAAACAAAAACAGAAAAATTTGGAAAGTGATTTCCTGAAAAGTGAATTCCAGAAAACAAACATGACCTTAGTTTATTTTGTTATTGTCATGTTATATTAAATACCAGAGTGATGGATGGGAACACAAAATTTCTAAAATTCAATCTCGGAAGTTTAGATACCGATTTTTCATGGAGGTCCAATTAGGTCCTTTGCAGTCAATAATAATAATAATAATCCATGCGGCACATGACCCTCATTATTCCTTGACCATGAATTATAGATATAAAATTCAATTTAAATATCAATTTAATTTAAAACTCTATATTAATCTAATAATCTAAACTTGAATTTTTTTTTATAAAAAAAAGTTAAAACTAACGTTATTTTTATATATAAAAAAGCCCAGATTTCTCAGTGACCCCCGTTAAAGCAGCTTCCAAATCAACAAGTCCATGAATTAACTTGATGAACCGGGCCAGGCCGGATCTTATATAAATATGCCTTTTAACGACTGACCTCTTAACCAACAAGATAAACACAGATTTTTGTCTTCAATTGAAAACGATTTGGCTAACAACAGCCACTGGGATGGCACCTTTGACGTCCCCAACTGCCAAGCACAGGATAACCCTACTCCCACGTGGGTAACTCCTTACCACACCACCAAATTCCCATCCTACCCCTTCCATTTTATCCACACTTCCCTCCCCTCTTCTTAAAACCACCAGATCCCCAGAAATCAATAGCTTTCAAACACCATAATTACATTAAAACACACCATCATCGAACAACCTCCGGTAATCAATACATTTTACTCATGGAACTGAACTGAACCGAACCGAACTAAAGTGTCCGTCCCTCGACATTCTTCCCCAAATGGCTCTTCCACAGCTAATTTCCACTCACAAACCCTCGTTAAAACCCAGCACCACCGCTCTTTCCTCATTAAACCCTAACAATCTCAATTCCCTCTCCAAATTGTCATCATCACTTGACTCGCTCCTCCACAGTGGCCGCCAAAAACGGCGAGCCGCCTCATTAAAATGCTCGGCCTCATCATTCTCCGAGAAACACCACAACACAAACCATCCAAAATCAGACGACGTCGTTGAACTCCCACTATTTCCACTCCCGCTTGTTCTATTCCCAGGCGCAATCCTCCCTCTACAGATCTTCGAATTCCGTTACCGCATTATGATGCACACCCTCCTCCGCACCGACCTCCGTTTCGGCGTCATCTTCTCCGACGCCGTCTCCGGCACCGCCGAAGTGGGCTGCGTCGGTGAAATCATCAAGCACGAACGCCTCGTTGATGACCGATTCTTCCTCATTTGCAAAGGGCAGGAACGGTTTCGTGTAACCAGTATAGTCCGTACGAAACCTTACCTTGTCGCGGAGGTGACGTGGCTGGAGGACAGGCCGTCAGGGGAGGAGGATGTGGATGCGTTAGCGACGGAAGTGGAGACGCACATGAAGGACGTTATAAGATTGTCGAATCGGTTAAATGGGAAGCCTGAAAAGGAAGCGCAGGATTTGAGACGGAATTTGTTCCCGACTCCGTTTTCATTCTTCGTAGGAAGTACTTTTGAGGGAGCTCCGAGAGAGCAGCAGGCCTTGCTTGAATTGGAGGACACCGCGACGAGATTGAAGAGGGAGAAGGAGACTTTGAGGAACACACTTAATTACTTGTCTGCTGCTTCTGCTGTTAAAGATGCCTTTCCCTCTTCATAGTGTAGGTAATCAATGCTTGGTGTTTTGACTGTGTTGGCAATTTTATACACAAGAAACTGCCTTTTTTTTTGTTAGATGTTGAACTGTGCATATTTTATAAAATGATTAAGATTTTTGCTCATAAGGGAAAGCTGTTTAACCGGTAATGTGATGTGTAATTGTTTACTTAATAGTTTGGATTCGAGTGATTTGTGATTAGTCTCACATGTGTTGTGCTCTGCTCATGCTCTGCTAATCATAGAACTATGGAAGGTTGAAAAACCATTAGTTAATGTTGATCATGTCAGATTTAGCACGGCGAGCTAGTGTTTGTATGGATTTGACCTGGCTTAACTCCAACAATGATAATCATGATGTTCTAGATGATTTCTGATAAAATTTTGTGTGCAGTGTGTTGTTTATTGTTGCATTTGAGTTAACTATCAAAGAAACTAGCTTTGGAGGGTAAGAGCTTTGTTGCGATGTCCATCAAAAGTTTTGTACGCTCTACAAGATGCATCTTTCTTCGCACTTTCTTCTTGCATAACACAATTTGTAAGTGGCTCAAGAACTATATGTGGCATTACTTAGACCACAAAATTCGGCATAGTTTTGTATCAGTTTCCAGGTTGAATGAAGAAAAATGATGCAGCTAACATCTCAAGCTTTCTGATTTAGATAATGTTTCTAGCAGGCTAGTTTTCATGTATTTGAAAGGCTTACAAGTTATTAGTTACCTAAAGCAATTCTTCTGGCCAGAGGATTTTGAGACTTATATGTTGGTGCATCATGAACTATAGCTCTTCATCTCACCATCTAAATTTGCATCTATGGTTGTATTTTGATGAATTTTGACGGATACAGAACACCCTACCACCCGCATTGCTTCTTGTCGCATGCCACAAGTGCTTCATACCTTTTAGGCAACTCTGTTATGGTATACAATGTTGAGATATAGACTAATGTTCACCAACACCAAGTACTAGAGCTTAAACCTGAACAAACAAGCTGGCCTTTTCAGACAAGAACCGACAGCTAAAGAAAAATACCAAAATAAATTCGGGTCATGTGAAAAGAACTTCAAATTGAACTTAATAGAGCAATACAGAAGGATCGACTCCAAGGATCGACTCCATTTTCTGACCCATATCCTACAATTAATACAGCATGATCCAAAGACGTTAAACATGCGCCAGTGAAAATCCCCTATCACACAAAATAATCAGAACACTTCCAATCATAATAACATTTCCTTTTACAGATTTCACTACTCAGCCATATTGCCACAAGGACCAACCTTTGAATACATCTGAAATGCTCTCTCACTGCCGCATATACCCACACTCACGGGTTGAGCTGCCACAGCTTGTAAGAGCTGTTTCTCGTTGTTTTGCGGCACATCAACATATTTATCAATAGTCACAACATGCCTCTTCAACTGCAATACAATAAGGCAAAGCATACATATTGAAAATAAAACACTACCAAAGTCTACATGCCAGGCAGCCAAGAACATACACATGCATATGCAACAGAAGAATCTGAACAAAACAAGCGCAAACGGGAAAAATAAAGCTCACCTTTTCCTTATTGCAGGTCCCATCCTGTGCTCAATAGGAATAATCTACCTCAGTATCAATCCCGTGGTTGTTTACGACAAATTGGAATGCATAGTCCATGAGTCCAGCCTCACAGCCACCATTGAAACTTCTATCACAATCAACTAACTCTTGTTCCGAAAGGCTATCAAGAGATCCAGTGACAATTTATCAATGGCTTCGACGGCTCTAGTAGCTGAGAACGACCAACAAGCACCTAGATAATACAGCAGCTGATTTAGTTCTAAAGTACATTAAGAAAAACTGAGTTCTGAAGTAACTGATGCAGTTTCCAAACCGAAAGGCTGTTCTGAAATACACTAAAACCAGCTGCATCTGCAATTCTATACCAAGCTAAGGACAGGCAGCAAATATTGTAGCATACATAATTTAGGGATGATAAAATAACTTGTAGGAAAATAGTAACACATTTAAGCTAGAATAAAAGTTAGTGCTCGCAATCAACAATGGTGTAAATTAGTAGACTTTCAGTCAAAACACACATATTTGCAGGATATTACAAAAAATCAATAGCAACAAAATAGAAGGCAGTAAAAGTATATTTGCAGAATTATAACTAAAAGCAATAGGAGTAGTTACGAGGGCAAGCTACAGACTAAAACCATTTCCTATAAGCCAACTTCAATATTATCCTGGCGTCGATTAAGTTTTTTCAAAGATGAAGATGAGGCCCCCAGCAACAAGATCGAACACCGTGTAAAGAAACATCAAGCACCTAATAGCGTTAGCCATTATGCTATATTATGACAGCAATTCGATTATACAAATTCAAAACCCTCTCCTGTACAGCTTGACTACTAGATAATTGTGCTAATCATTCATCAAACAAGAAACTCACATCTGAAAGATATAGCAAAGCAAATGCATTATCCAATAATGAAAAGAATGAAGAGAAAGATTGAATTAGCAGAAGTATTTGTTATTGATACTCAATCATATACTTATACAGGGAGGCTGCAACTGATTCCTACAAGTCAGGAATCAGTTGCTGTATTGTAGCTTTAGAAGCGACATATTAGTCATTACAAATGGAAAGTGAATAAATACATATCTTCTATTTTATACAACTCTGCTATTCAATACACTGGAATATTTCATTTCCTAACACTCTCCCACAAGTTGGAGAGTGGATATCCTGCACTCCTCACTTGCTAACCATAGGAATAAATATCTCTTTTTCCAAGGGCTTAGTCAAGACATCTGCTAGTTGATGTGCAAAGTCGACATGTTTTGTAGTAATAGAACCATCTTGAATCTTGTCTCGAATGTAATGACAGTCCATTTCAATGTGCCTAGTTCTCTCATGAAACACCGGATTGACTGCAATGTGTAATGCAGCTTTATTGTCACAATATAGTAAGGCAGATTCATGGTGTGAAATTCCCAAGTCTTTCAGTAGACATCGTAGCCATGTTAACTCACAGCAGGCTCCTGTCATTGTTCGGTATTCTGCTTCAGCAGAAGAAAGCAAAACTGTTTTCTGCTGCTTCGACGTCCAAGATATCAGTGAAGGTCCAAGAAAAACACAATTGCCCGTTGTAGATCTCCTAGTGAGTGGACAACCTGCCCAATCTGAGTCACAATAAGCTCTCAACTTTAAGTCACTCTTGGAAGAGAAAAATAAGCCTCGGCCAGGTGCACCTTTTAGATATCGAACAACTCGAAGAGCTGCCTCTATATGAAGTTTTCGGGGCTGTTGTATAAATCTACTCAAGACATGTACAACATACGTTATGTCTGGCCTTGATACAATCAAATAAATTAACCGACCCACCAATCTTCTATAATAGTTTGTATCCTTGAGCAGGGTGCTCCTGTCTGATAATTTTAAGCCCCGTTCCATAGGAGTATTAATAGGAGCAGCACCTGACAAACTTGCATCCTCAATGACTTCCAGTGTATATTTACGTTGTGAAATAAAAATTCCATTCTTTGAAGTAGACACCTCAATTCCAAGAAAGTATTTTAAATCACCAAGATCTTTGATATGAAAATGTTTATGCAGGAATTGTTTAGTTGCAGCAATGTTAACCGGATCATTTCCAGTGATCAAGATATCATCAACATATATCAAGAGAATAGTAAAGGACATACCCTGCTTCCTGGTGATAGGAGTGAGCAAAAAAACTGAAAAACCAATTTAATCGATTTAACCAGAAAACAATTAACCAAAAAAACCAAACCGGTAAAAAAACCGATTGAATCGGTTAAAATATTTAGGAAAATTTCCGGTTCGGTTCGATTTTTGGTTCTGGTGTGCCTGAACTGGCCAACCCGAACCGAACCGAATCGAATCGATTCGGGTTAGGAATTAAAAAAAAATATATAAACCAAGCGGGCCGCCTCCTCCCATTACTTTCCCTTTCAACAACCCTAGTAGACCATTTTTTTGCTTTCCCTTTCACATAGCCGCCCTTTCCCCTCTAACTCTTTCAATCTTCATTCACAATTTCACACTTCACACTTCACAGACACAACCGCCCCCTCCAACCGCCCCTACTCCCATTAACAGCCGCCCCCTCCCATTAACAACCGCCTCCTCTTCACCAATCAACAAGCTTAAGCTATTCTCAGACGACCATTCTTCAAATCTCAAAAGAAACCGCCGTGCGTGTGAGGTGGCGAAATTGTTACCGCTTTCAGATCTTCTTCAATCTTTTACTTCTATCAAAGCCGATTACATCGCTCAGGTAATCTTGTCATGTAATTACATATTTAATTAATTGTTGCTTGTTGATTTTATATTGTTTCTATTTTTCTATTTTGATGTGTTAATTATTTTGAACAAAGTAAAAATAAAGGTGGACGAAAGAACACAATTTGGAAAGCAAATTGGAATCGCTGTCCCTGTCTCATATTCTCAGAAGACAATCAATCGCAAACAGTATGTCTTTATTTTTTTTCCTTCTTTTCTTTCTCACTGGTAGATTAGAATTTGGAACTGCCAACAAAAGTTTGTATTTGAAGTTAGTTTTTTGAAAATTGACCCCATTATTTATTGCGGCTTAAGCTTTGAAATATTGCATGATTATGAATTAGTTTATATGAGTTGAAACTTGAAACATGGTCTGACAAAGATGGATTAGCCGATTGCTGGGAAAATAGTTTTCAAATCTCTTTGAAAAATGTCTGAGTGGTGGGTTGATGCTGCGATATAACAGACCCGATTTGAAGGGAATCTTTGAGATATTGCATGATTATGAATTGGTTTATAGGAATTTGTTGGATTGATTTTTTTTCTTTTTAGAAGGGAATCTAATTAAAATACATTTTTTTCATCTACTTTCTAAGTTTAAATCTTAGAATTAATATCCAAAAAATTTCACCTTTGCTCGCTAAAATATAATTTTAATCTTAACAAAAAACTATATCTTAAAATCTTGATGGCTTACTGTGTTGCTATCCAACTAAGAAATTGACTCAAATGGCTTGGTGATATATAGTGGGGACATTCTATTTTAGACATGCAGCTTGTTGCCTTGTTCTACTTTCTTTTATAATCTATTTGAGAAAAATGTTGTTTAATTCTTCTAGACACTTTAGTCTTTAAAATTTCAGTAGTAACCAGCAAGCATAGAGGTTATGTATTGGGAAGATGAACTATCTTTTTATTTGCAGTGGCTGTGAAACTCTCTTTCTATGTGTCTTTGTCTCGTGTGCGTGTGCACATATGCACCTGTAATTCTTGCTTCTCTCCAGTTCCTTTTGTTTGCAAGTTATTGTTGCTAGAGTAGATGCAACTAGTTCTTTCCTCTGCAGGTTGGGTTTGGTAAGATTGATTATAAAGAAAAAGGTATTGGCAATGCACAATTTTGATTTTAGTGCTGATGTTAAGTGTGACTTGTTTTATGATGGATAATTATGTTGACAATATTGGGCTTCATGAATGATGATGCCAGTTTATTTCTGGTCTTAATAAGCTATACTACTGCTGGATTTGTGCTCTTTATTTATATGGCAAATTCTTATTCAAATCTTTGATATTTATCGCTAATGAAACTTTAATCTTGCCTTAGATTGTTGACCAAGTCAAAATTCCTCCTATAAGTATACAATATTGTTTTATTATAATGTTATATGTTGTTTTTTCTTTAAGCCCTTTGAAGGCATTGGTTTGTAATTTAGATTAATTTGGATTTTAACTTATTGATGTATGACTGTGTGTTATTTAAATGTTTTTGAAGTAGGAGAAAAAAATTAGAAAGGTAAAAAATATATTGAACACAAGATTGACAATAACAACTTAATATAAATGAATATTTGGTGGCAAAAAAATTAAATATACTTTGGAATTTTTAAAGAAAATTAGATATTATTAACATCATTTATAAGCCCATCAGAAATCCACTAAAAGCCCATTACGAAGCCCATTAAAAGCCCATTATGAAGCCAAAAAAATAACCATAGGTTTTTCCGGTTTTGGACCTAAAAAACTGGACCCAAACCGAACCGAAAATGATCACCCCTACCTGGTGAATAGAGAATAATCTGTCCTTGATTGTATAAAACCATCAGAATGCATAGCTTCGGAAAATTTGGCAAACCACTGGCGGGATGCCTGTTTTAAACCGTAAAGTGACTTGTGGAGGCGACAAACTAGATGATCCTCCCCCGGCGCCGAAGACCTGGTGGCAGAGACATATATATCTCCTTAGCTAAGTCTCCATGAAGGAAAGCATTGTGGACGTCTATCTAGTGCAGGGACCAAGCATGAGCTGCTGTTAAGGCAAGTAAACAACAGACAAAGATTATTTTGGCAGTAGGAGAAAATGTATCATGGTAGTTGACTCCTTCCATTTGAGTGAAACCTTGGGCAACTAAACGAGCTTTGTACCGCTTGATAGAACCATCTGAATGGTGTTTAATTTTGTAGACCCATCTACAGCCAATCAGTGTCTTGCCTGACGGCAGGGAGGTGAGAGACCAAGTGCCATTGGCCTGAAGAGCATGCAGTTCGGAGCGCATGGCCTCCTTCCATTCAGGATGAACAACAGCCTCTGTATAAGACTTAGGCTCTGAGATGGAAATGGAGATGGGGAAGTGGACGATGAGGATGGGGCAGCTGGGGGAATTGGGTCAGAAGGCTTGGGGCGACGTGTATAAGTGCGGAGGATGGGTGGAGGCTGGGCTGATGAGGGGTGTGAATTTGGGGAGGCAGGTGGCGGTGAATATGAAAGTGCAGGTACTGTAACAGGAGGAGAAGTTTGTGGACTGGAATAAAAAGAAGTCGTGGCATGGGTTAAAAGAGGAATGAGACCGAATTCAATGGGTGACGGAGGTTGAACAAAACCGGGTTCGATAGATGCATAAGCAAAAATATTTTCATGAAAGCGCACATCGCGACCAGTGAAAATTTAAGGGCATTGAGCGAAAGTCAAATTTGTGAGAAGGATGTATATTGGTAGCATAAGCTAAGCAACCAAAAACCCGGATATGAGAAAAAAAAGGCAGTTTTGAGTAGAGAAGTTCGAATGGAGTTTTGAAGGAGAGCACTGAGATAGGGAGTCGAATGATGATGTGGACCGCAGTAAGAGAACACTCTCCCCAAAACTGGGTTGTGAGTTATAAGATGTGATGATGTTTGCGTTCCACAACCCCATTTTGTTGAGGCGTGTAAACACAGGAATGTTGAAAAATGACACCATTATCTTGAAAAAAGGAACGAAGTGATATAAATTTGCCACCATTATCACTTCGAAAAATTTTAATGGGAGATTCAAATTGTGTGAGAACATAACTGAAGAAGCGTTTTATAAGAGATTGAGCTTCAATTTTGTGTCGCATAAAAAATATCCATGTGAAACGTGTATAATCATTAACGATAGTAAGAAAATAATAAGCACCAGAAATGGAAGGGTGTTGATAACGACTCCAAATGTCACAATTAATTATTTCAAAAGGTTTTATAGAGGAAATGACAATAGAATTGAAAGGCAAGCGACTTTTCTTAGCCAAAGGACAAATAGGACAAACATGACTGGATTGAACAGAAAAATTTAAAAATTATTGGGCAATGAAACTTAAACGATGAGGTGAGATATGGCCTAAGCGTTTATGCTTGAGATCAATGGATGAGATGGTGAGGTTGCAGGCTGGTCGATGTAATGGTGGGGTAGGTTGTACCATAGATTTCTTCGTTGCTATTGCCATCAAGTAGTATAGTCCATCATGTTGTTTACCCAAACCAATCATCCTCCTCGTAGCCAGATCCTGCAAAATACACCAATAAGGGAAAAAAGTTACCAAACAATTCAAACCTCTTGTCAAACAACTGACTGACATCAAGTCAACTTTAAATGTGGGTACACATAGCACGTCATGCAAATAATAAGTGGAATTCAGAGGCAATGATCCCTTTGTAACAATATTAGTTGTTTCCTCGCTAGGCAGTAATACATGAGGCAATGAGCAATTGTTATCTCATTGAAAAAATGATTGAGATGATGAAGAAATATGATCTGTTGCTTCGTTATCAATAATCCAACTGCAGGAAGCAATTTTAGGCAAACCTGGTTTGGTTACAACATGTGCTTGAGAACTGGATTCGACACCTTTGTCATTAAGAAGATATAAGAGCTGCTTCAATTGGGTCTTTGAAATTCCAACAACAGACTTAACGTTTTCTTTAGCAAAACTCTCTGACACATGGTTTGCTGCAAGTTTGTGGTTGAAGCGTTTGGCTGAATTGTGCTTTGCCTTGGGGTGCCCTGCTGGATACCCATGGAGCTCATAACAAGTTTGGACCCAATGTCCCGATTCTCCACAGTGGGAACAATGAGGCCGTCCTCGTCTAGGTCCAAACCGGCGTCCGTCCTGTTCAAATCTGTGTCCTCCACTAAAATTATCTGTCAATCTGTCTTGCGATCTAAAAGAATGGTAGGAACGCTCACCTTTGTCATTGAACTTACTGTTGTTGCTTTGAACCGTCATGACTGCACTGTTAACTGAATCATTGATGGTGTGTGCTGAACTTAGAAGACGTTGCTTTTCTTCTTGAGAGACAAAGGAATAAGCTTGCCGAACTGAAGGAAGTGGATTCATCAAGAGAACTTGTCCACGAACAGCATTGTAAGACTAATTCAACCCCATCAGAAATTGCATTAATCTCTGTTGATCTTGCTGCGCCCCATGTAGTGAATCATTGTAGGAAGCCAATTCATACCACAATCCCTTCAATTTTATGTAATACACTGAAACAGAGAGTTGTTCCTGCTTAAAACAAGTGATGTCTCGCTGAATTTCAAACATACGGGGTGCATTGCTTGAGAAAATCGGTCATAAAGATATTCCCAAACTTCATGAGCAGTAGAGTAGTATATCACGCTATCTGAAATCTCTGGATTGAGAGTGTTAATAATTCATGAATGGACCATATCATTGCATCGAGACCAAGCCGCATATCCTTCAGGATCAGTTTCTTCTGAAGGGGCTTTGATTGAGCCATTAACAAAACTGAGCTTGTTTTTAGAATTCAAGGTTAGGGTCATAGCCCTTTTCCAAGTAGAGTAGTTGTCTCCATTCAAGGGTTTGGAAATCAAAACCAAACCTGGATGATCTGAATGGTGAGTGAAATAGGAATTTGACAGATTCCCTTTTAAAAAATCTGTATGAGCTTCTAGGTTTGATGACATTTCATTGTTGGTCATGATGGCTGAAGAAGAGAGATGCTAGGCGAGAGATTTAATTGCAGTGATGAATCAGGATTCTAAGCTAGCTCTGATACCATGAAAAGAATGAAGAGAAAGATTGAATTTGCAGAAGTATTTGTTATTGATATTGAATCATATACTTATATAGGGAGGCTGCAACTGATTCCTACAAGTCAGGAATAAGTTGCTACATTGTAGCTTTAACAGCGACATATTAGACATTACAAATGGAAAGTGGAGAAATACATATTTTCTATTTTATACACTATTCTATAGACTGGAATATTTCATTTCCTAACAAATCAAGCATCATTATTGAACTTAATTAAAATCATAAATGTGTTTCTATGATCACTACGTCAAGCCTATTACTAACGTACCACAGCTCCCTTGATCCTTGACATTGGTCACAGCCCCTTTCTTTCTCCAATCAATCGAAGCAGGGACATCGCCAACTAGCCCGGTTACCTTCTAGTTTTCGCTGATCAAGATTCAGAGGAGCAGCAGAGAGTCCCAGCCGAGAAGTCTTGAACTCACAATGGGTTAGATCAGCGAAGGCATGAGAGAAAGGGTATAAGAAGAATTACACTTGTTGTGTTTTTTAACAAAATCATAGTTGTCTTCAAAGGCTTTAAGTCTATAAGACTTCTCTTCCCGCGAGGCGTATGTTTTGCCATGTTCTTCGCACCCTGTTTCAAAGAGCTGAGAGATGTCTGAGGAAGAAGAAAGAGAAAGGACGGGGAGAAGGAGAGTGAACGCAAAGGTGTAAAGGAAGTTCCTTTTTGTCAGAGAAAAAAAAGTTGACTTTTCACTTTCGAGGTTTTGTTGGATTGGAATTCCTAGAGACATGGAGAGCCATGCAAGTTGTGAAGCATGGCTATTTTATACAGAAACTTTCCTTTTCATTCAAAGCACAAGGTCATGTCTAAAATTTGTACACGTGGTGACTGCTGACCAGTTAAAAAGTGAAACGGTAAGAAGTTTCCAAAGGCTTCTGCATGATATTCTTTTATTTGATTAAAATAATAAATATCTCAATTATATCAATAATTTATTTATTATTTTTAATTAATTATAAAATATTTTTAATTTTTATATATGATTTAACCATACAGATAAATATATTTTGAAATTTTTTATAATCATTTAATTTATTTTTCTATTAAATATAATTTTATTTTAGAGGGTAATTTTACCAATAAAACTCATATATTAGAAATAAATATTGAGTATAGTACTTGATTAAAATAAAAGGATGTAGATGTATTAAGATAAACAATAAAGTTCATATATATGATTTAGATAATATGAATTTTATAATAACAATAATGATTTAATGAGATATAGCATGTCGCAATTCATTTAGCTATTATTAATTAGATTTATGTAACTTGTAATTGAAAGTACTGTTTAAGTGAAAAGGGTATTTGATAATATAAATATTAAGTAAAATTATTTATGTAACTGTCATTTTTAAGAGCTCCATATATTTGAGTTTTTAAGCATAGTTCAATTTATGTATCTGATATTTACTTAATTCAAGATAAAATTATTTTATATGATTTAAAAACTAAATAAATAAATTTAATTATGATTGTTAAAAGTTGTATAAAATTATTTATAAATAAAACATATTTATTAAATAAATAATAGAATTTATTCCCTGATAAATAAATTTAAGAAATGTATTAGAAATTAAAAAAATACTAGTTGAATAATATATATGCAAGGCATGTGCTAAAAAAATAGAAACATAAAAAGGTAGTGGATAATTATGGTTTTTCTTCTTCTCGTTTTGTTTTTTTCTTTTTTTTTCACTGTTGACCAATAGTGGGTCGTGGAAGTGGGATACCGGCCTATTGCTTAATACTTTGCCGGGCGCAGCAGGTTATTTTGTGTTTGATGTTACATTTTAAAATAATTTTTAATATTAATATATTAAAATAATAAAAAATATCAATTTAATATATTTTAAAATAAAAATACTTTTAAAACCTAAAACAAACATAAATTATAACAATCATAATTATTCACCAAATATCGTTCCTGTTCATACCCAGGATTTTTTTATACATTATAAAATTACACATATTTTGCACGTTATAGAATTTTTTATTTTTATATAGTTGTTAATTAAAACTTGATTGAATTTGATTTAAGAACTCAAATCTAAATTGAAATGAGATCAAATAAGAAGATTGAAGTTCGAAATTTTTTTATTCAAAAAAATAATTTTATTTTTATTTTTAAATATAAAAATAAATTATCTGAGTACATCTTAATTAACTTATTTAGTATATAACTTGTGTCATAAATTATATAAAATTTAATAATTTTAACTTGCATATGTAAAAGATAAACAAGAAAATTAAATATCATATCACTTTAGGTGTTATTTGACATTGGAGTCTACTTTAGCATTTATTTTTTTTTATTTTTTTATACTTGAATAGTTTTGATAAAAATAAATTTAAAAAAATAAAATAAAATTATTTTACTACATTATTAAAAAAAAACACTTTCCAAAATAACAACTCAAACCCTTAACTACCGATCACGTTTTTATTCTTCTTCAAGCCAAGAGAGCCCTAAAATTCAGAACACCAACTGACAAGACAAACGCCACCATATCATCAAAAACTTTATCTTCTCTCCCTACTTGTAATCAGCTTCCTAATCCAGTCAACCATGGATGTTGATCCTCGTCACTACGAACAAATTGTAAGTAATTGCTATCATTATAATCCTAGAATACCAGTTGTTTCTGTCATTTAACACTGCTACATCACACTCAATAATCATTGCTACTACTGATCGAAACCCTAATTTCTGTTTTAGATCATTTGCTTTGCAATATTGTTTATAGATGATTACGGGTATTATCAACGATGTTGACTGACCAAATTGTTTGAAGCAATTGTTGGTAATAGTAATCAGGGTTTGAGGGTTATGCTTAATCTTTATAATGTACAGATGTTTTGCTTTTATGTGTTTTTACAGGCCATCAAAGATAGTGATATCCACAATATTGTGCTATCCTATCTGGTGCACAATTGCTATGGAGAAACTCTGGAGTCGTTCGTTGCTTGTTCCGGGATGCCTGAGCCTGCAGATTTTATCGAGGATATGGAGAAAAGAAAAGGTATGCGAATGCTTCCAGTTTTTGGCTGAGAAGCAGGATGCACAACTTTAAAGTATGTGAATTGCTGCACTTAACCAGTTTCTTTATATATCTGTGTTTCTGGCGATGTTAGTTGTTTTCATGAAGATTGTTGGAAGAATTGGGTAGATATTTCTTGGCAACTGATATGCAATGATATGTAGTGTATTAAGTAGTTTGTGTCTACGTTTTCCTGGATATAAATGATCTGACAATGATTTTCATTTTCTTTCCTCTGCTGATATCTGTTCTTTATTATAGTGGTGCTAATTGTATGCTATGTGCTCAGGAATTGTCCGTTGTGCTTTAGAGGGGAATGCACTCAAGGCAGTTGAGCTGACAGAACGGGTGGCAGGTGACTTACTGGAGAATAACAAGGACTTGCATTTTGATCTTTTGAGCCTTCATTTTGCCGATCTTGTTTGTGCTAAGAAGTGGTAAGTAGTATAAGAGCTATACTTCTGAAACCGTGATGCGGCTGACTTCATATGTTAAATTGTTTGCATGTTTATGGACAGCACGGAAGCTTTGGAATTTGCTCAAAAGAAGTTGACACCATTTGGGAAGGAGAAGAAGTACGTTGAAAAACTTGAAGTATGTCCCTTATTGAGGAAACCGTTTTAAGCATACCTAACATGGCTGTTTTTAGTCTAATATTGTTGGGAATGAAAAGGCATTTCTTATTGCTGCAGGACTTTATGGCTCTGCTTGCTTACGAGGAACCTGAAAAATCACCAGTGTTTCATCTGCTTGGCTTGGAGTACCGTCAGCATGTAGCAGATAAATTGAATCGGGCTATTCTTGGTTGGTTTCGTCATTTGTTTCCTTGTTCCATGTTTTTTCCAGAAGATTCTCTACTAATTAATGTGCTTGTTGTTGATTTGATGCTTCTTTTAATAACTATCATTGACACACTTTATATATTTATTGGTCATGAATGATATCAGCTCATACAAACTTGCCAAGCTACACAGCAATCGAGAGGCTGATACAACAGACCACAGTAGTCAGGCAAAGCTTAAATCAAGATCACGGTAAGGTAGGGCATATTGAAACCATTAGAGGCTGAGGATGTTAGTTAATTCTGCTGATATCTTAACTGTTCTTGATTTTCTTCTGGGCTAATTTGTTCTTTCTATATCAATGCTTTACTATGTTAGTACATGATTTCATAGGATGGGATTCCACTATTTTCTCTGAAAGACTTTCTCAAAGGCTAGATTCTGGAAGTGATTAAAAGATTTCGGTGAGAGTAATGAAGGCACTTCGTATCTTGTTGCCACCGCATGGTTTTGGTGTAAGTTTTGTTCATGGGAAGATAGCAGTTATCAATGCCTTCACATCTGTGAAAGTTGTTGAGAAGGCTGTCAGCTGTCTCATGTGTCTGGTTCTTCCTGCATTTGGTGAGGTATGCCTCTTTTCATGATTGACCCCAACACTAGTGCATTTGGGTGTGAGCTCTGCCCTAAATTGGACGTCATCATCCACGATTTTGACAATCCAATGTCTTGTAAATTTTTGCTTGCATATTAATTAGAGACCAGGACTCTAGATTATCTTGTGTCCAAACGTCAAATTAATTATGATTTGACGTTACTGGAAGTCATGTCTAGTGGAGCAAGGTTGAAGTACTTAACAATATTGCTTGTAAAATTATTCACGGGGGCAAAAACTGCCATTGGTTGGCGTGCTTGCCTTCCTATTTCTATAACACGATGTACATGGTGCACCTTAAAACGACTTGTAATTCTGGAATGTTGATGGTATTGTTCTTGCTGGTACTCGATAATTTTAGTGATTATGAAGGTAGGTTTCGACCATTTGATTACACGAGCCGCTAGCCCGAGGCCCATGATAGAGGGTTCCGCAATCTATTCGTGCAAAACTACGGTCTATTATTCTAGTTGGTTTACAAGTTGCTTGGAATAAGGCCAGTTGTAAGGTCTTGTTTGAAGTTGATTCTAACATAGTTTTACGTGCCATTCTTGGACGGGTGGGGTTGATGTGGTTGCAGATGTTATCTTCTCATTAGCAGTACTAGACATTTGCTATCAAGAGACTGAGTTATTACAATGTATCGTATCATCGTGAGGCTAACTCCATTGTGGATTGGTCAGCTAACTCAGCCTCTGGTCCTTACTTGATGGTCCTTAGGTGTATCGGTTTTCTTTCAGTGAAACTAATGGGGCGTCGTTGCTTCGCTCGTGTCCTAGTTAGTTTCTGTTCCTATTTTCTTTTGTAACCACAATAAGGAAAAATAAATGTACGACCTGCTCGGCTTGTGAGTCAATTTAGCAGGCTTGTTCAAAATGTAGTTTCATAAATTAAAAAAAAAAAAAAAACTTTGGTTGAACTGAGTTAATTGACTTGCGGTCAGAGTTTTGGATTAGGTTGACCGGATTCGGTCTGGTCTCTTCACCTGGTAATCATCTCCAGTCCAAATGGGAGGAACCAACTACAAATGATAGCCAAGGCATAACAAAAATTTCTTGATCAAACAATTTGAGAAATATTTAATTATAAATTTATTGGTATATTTCTCCTTAAATTATTAAAAGAAAAGGTATTCATTTCTCACAAAAAAAATTGTCCAGCCTTAAATTTGATACAGGCATCACAACCACCAGTCCATATAAAATGACAGGTATTGATATTGTCATGGGCTATTTGGGCTTTAAAGCGTTTTGGGCTTCGAAATATCGAAACTGACCCAAATCATGAATGGGCTGAACCACGAACCGGTCCACATCTATAAATACCCAGTGGTAACCCCCGAAAATATCCATCTCAGCTCCCTTTCAAATTCGGATAATGCTGTCAATACCTGCAACTCCATCTTCTTTGCTTCTAAGCCTCCACTCGGGCAACGACACGTTGTCCCTCCCCGGTTTTCTCTCCAACAGGCACTCGTTTTCTAGGGTTTCAAAAAACTTCGAGCCAAACACTCCGAACTCAAGATTCTGCAAAATTACTTGCAGACTTGCTAAAGCCAAAGAGACTATTTCTACTACAAATCCTGATTCTTTAATTAAAGAGCCTCACAAGTACTTTGATCAAGTAATAATCACCGTCCGATCAGGAGATGGAGGTCATGGATCAGTCCTTAATATGCCTAACCAGAGGAATAATAATAATGGTGGCAAGGGAAAACAGGAGAAAAAGAGTAGATATAAGAGCTCGTATAAAAGAGATTTTCATGGATCGTTGATTCTTCCTCTGGGTGGACATGGAGGTGATGTAGTGATTTATGCGGATGAAGGAAAAGATTCGTTGCTGGAGCTTCATAGTAAAAGTAGATTCAATGCGAAACGCGGAGGGAATGTTGATGCTATGGGCGTTTTAACTTCTCAATTGCATAATGGATTTGCCGCCCCGACTTTGCGTATTCCTGTGCCTGTAGGTTTGTACGTTAAGAATTACATCTTTTCTTTTTTTGGCTACAATTTTTAAAATTGTGTTCATGGTTTATGTTTTTATTTTATTAATGGGATAGGTACGGTTGTGAAGCGTAAAAGAGGGATGTTATTGGCTGATTTAGCGCAACCAGGGGATGAAATACTTGTTGCGAGGGGTGGACAAGGAGGGGTGAGGAATTTGCTTTTAAGATAGTGGAATGTGGAAAATTGTAACTTGGGTGTGCGGTTTGGGATTCATTTTGTTGATTTTGCTGCAGATTAGTTTGATTGAAGCGCCAGAGCATAGAAAGAAAAGATTAATGACATTAACAACGAATGTGATGAGAGATGATAGTGATAAGGTGAAGAACATGCTCTTTGATTTATTTATTTAATATTGTATTATGTACACAAGGTCATTATGGCAATTATACCTGCTCCGTGCTTGCTGCTAGATTTTGATACTTCTAGCGATGCCCAACTATGTAATGCATTTGCGCTTAGACTTGTGCTTGGCTTCTGTTGTTGAGGGAATCTCATTTAATTTTTCTTTTCTTGCATGTCATTATTGTAGTTCCATTTTTTGGTGTTATGGTCTTGTTTAAGAGTTAAATATATATGAAAAGATGATTATTAAAGAAGTTGCTCAATAAGAAATTCTAGACTTTGCTATAGAGTTATAAAACAATCAACAACAACTGTATCTATGGTTTATCGCTTCTCATGTTTGATTTTCCCTTCTTATCCTAACATGAGTTTTAAACATTTATGATTTACTGCAGGTTTTAATTCTCGGTCAATCTGGGGAGGAAGTCAGTTTAGAGCTAATTCTCCGAGTTGTTGCTGATGTTGGTCTAGTGGTACACGTCGTTTCTCACTTAATTTTTATTTTTTGTAATGTATGCACGTGTCTAGGTTCTTTAAAATTTCAGTAATTGGATTTTTGTGGTTTTCATTTCATAAATACTAACAATTTTCTTTAAGGCTACTAATTTATATCTGAATCAAAGATATTTGAACTTCAGAAATCTCCATATAGTAGAATATGCAACTGGTAGATGGTAAACTAGAAATTTGCTTTATATGTTTTGTTGGGTTGCTGTGGCTTTGACCAACCCCACTCTCTTAATTAATATATTAATAGAAGCTTTTATAATCTTCTGACTGCCAGAGCTGTTAACTTGCTTGTGTAGGGACTTCCAAATGCCGGAAAATCAACCCTTTTAGCAGCTATTACGCTTGCAAAGCCAGATATTGCTGATTATCCTTTCACAACATTGATGCCAAACCTCGGACGCCTCAATGGTGACCCAGCTTTAGGTGCAGGGATGTATTCATCTGAAGCAACTTTGGCAGATTTGCCAGGCCTTATAGAAGGTGCTCATCTGGGGAAGGTACTGTATTTTCATATCTAATCCAACGGTTTATCAAAAGCTTCAGTAAGTAAAACTGAAATTTTCTTATCCTTCAGGGTCTTGGCCGCAATTTCTTGAGGCACCTTAGAAGGACTCGTGTGTTGGTCCATGTTGTTGATGCTGCTGCTGAGGACCCCGTGAATGATTATAGAACTGTCAAAGAAGTATATCTTCCCTTAATGTTATATTATTTCTGGTTTTATATATTTGCTTTGAAAATTGGATTTCAGCCTCGTTGGTATAGACAGATCTAGAAAGTACTGGTGTCTTTTCTGTGAGTTGATATGATTTGAACAGCAAACCCTCTATGGGTTTTGCTTGCCTATTTAAATCAAGATCTCAATTTTAAGATATCTATAAATAGCTCTAGGGAGTGATGGACTCAAGTCTAGCAATGAAGTTCACTCCCAAATCCTGCTAGGATGTGGATTGGACCTAATTGATGAAAATCCCAGAAGAAAACAGGGAAGAAAAAGGAAGGGCTGATGTGGAATGTCACAGCTGTTAGAGAGCTTTTGATCACAAAACAACTCATTAGATGATGAGGCTGATGTAAGGCCGAAAGGCAAGCTTCTTAGCTTAGACATGATCTTGGGTAGTGCTTGAAGGGTCGGCTTGCCCTTTGTAATTTTATGCACAATTCATTATTTCCTTTCAGGAATGGAAAAACTAAAGAAGTTGTTTGTCCCCATTGTTTGTCACCTGGACATTTCTTTTTTCTATTTGGAGTTATTTAGCTGATCGTAAACAAACTGTTCTTTGGTTCTGCAGGAATTGAGGATGTACAACCCTGAGTACCTTGAAAGACCATATGTAGTGGTGCTAAATAAGATTGACCTGCCTGAAGTATGTCCATATGCAGCTTCAATCCTTTGTTTTCATACATTTTTCCTTTCTGAGTATTTACATGTATTCATATAGAATGCCCACATTCTTGCTTTAATATATATATTATTCTTTCAGGGAAGGGATAGGCTTCTATCTTTGACTGAAGAAATACTGAGAATTGGTTGCGATGAGGTGCCTTCTGAGCCAAAAATGACGTCAAAAGATGCAGTTCATTCATTTTCAACTGAAGATGGCAATGCAGATAAGTTGCCTTCACAGATAGCAAATGAAGATAAAAAGGATAAAGAGTTAGAGGACTATCCTCGTCCGCTCGCTGTTGTGGGTGTCAGTGTTCTGTAAGTTAATCATTTTTTGTTGGACTTCACAAACATATTTTAGCTCATCATTCCCTCTCTAGAATTTGTGGCATCTTGCTTTCACTGTCTACTTTGCTCCATGCTTTTCTTTGTTAATCTGGATCTTTGTGATCGTATCATTCTTGACTTATGTTATTTGGGAGAAAAGAAGTCGTTTACTGTTTCATCTTGTCATTAGAGTATTAGTCATTCATATAATGCTAGGTTTAGTAGATAGAATATGCTAAACTTTGATCGGACCTTATTGTTGGCAATGATGCACACAATGTTGCCTTTGACAACTCATTCATCTCTAGATTTTCATGACAAATAAGTATCATAGTGATATGTGGGATGATCTCTTCTAGGAAAATCAAAATATGTTGGTTCATTGTGAATTTTGCCTTTCTAACTCTGCAGAAATCATTGTCCTCTTTCTTCTCTTCAAATCTGTCGTATATTTTTCTTTCCTAACCTGGATCTACACTATTGCCAGCGACAATTATTCTATCTGCGATTTCAAGTCAAATAAAAGTTCAGTAAAATGACCTAATCATATCATGCAGGAAGATTGATATCGTTGAATCTGCACTTCACTTATTCTATTTGTCTATACATAAACAATCGTTCATTTCCCCTAGAATTTGACCCGGATCTGGCTCTTGGCTGTGTTTGAACAAGTCAGATAGGAAATTGTTTCATGCATTTTTTTTTCTTTTCTTGGTTTTGTCAGGAAAGGAATCAGAGTAAATGAGATGTTGAAGGAGATACGGGCCGCCTTAAGGAAGTGCAGAGGTTCTCATTAGGCATTGGAACCAAGTATGAAGACTGTGAGAGCAATGTAGTTGCAAATGTCCAACGGCCATCGGTTTGTCAACTAAAGCTTAACATGGATTGATGGATAAACCGTATAATCATGTTAGCTTCTTGTCGCTCAAGATCTGCCAACTTGCAGAATTGCAATATATATGCTGAAATTCTCACCAAGCTGGATATGCAATTCATGCTCAGGTGCTTACTATGACCCAATTTTTGTTGCCCTTTCATAACAACCATCGCTTCATTTTGGGCCCAAATGAGACCGTTCTCACTAGCCTCTATGCAACGTTTATGTAGATATTTTGTATCGAAACAGCTTTTTTGTTTGTTACAGATCGGCGTACTTGTCAGTGTGTATCTGTCTGACCTCCATCTCATGCCCACTCAAAATTCTATTTAATTGACTGCTGGAGACAAAAACATTTCTGTCTCTATAGTCCATTGCTCAATGCTAGAAAATTTGCTGAACACCTTCAAAACATTTAGAGAGGACAAAGCGAGGAGCCCAAGTCAACTTGGTTTGGGCCTAGGATGCTGAATCAGAGTTTATAATGGGGGCTGCCCAACAGTTATTCTCTCACTTCTTCGGGTATTTATATTTTAATTTAAAGTACATCAAATTGATTTTTTTTATTTTTAATATCAATATATTAAAACCATTCAATTTTTTTTAAAAAAATATTAATTTAATTTTCTGAGGCAAAAAAACAATTTAAAAGTTATTTTACAAAAACAAATACTTAACTAGGTCTTCGTTATATCTGTAGATTGCATAATGCTGGAGTGGTTTTTATTCCAGCCAGAAAGCTTGCTGTTTTTTTAAACTCCCACGCACCATCTTATCAACAGCCAAGAAGGCTAAGAGATTCATGCACTAAAAATTTGAAAGTGCATGACCCAAGCTGGAATATGAATGCCATGTATCAGCAGTCAGTAGCTGTACGCATTAATGCACTATTTTTCAGTGCACGAACCTACTTGGAATCTGATCCTATGGATCGACCCAAAGGGCGAGATTCAGTGTACGGCATCAATGTAAAAAATCTGCATGTGGGCCTTTTATTGAAGTCATTCGATATTGTTATACTTATTATTTTTTAAAATATTTTTTTTAATGTTTTAAAATAAATTATTTATTTATTTTTAAAATGAGTATATTAAAAAAATATAAAAATATATAAAAAAATTAATTTTTTTCAAAAATATTTTTGCATTCCAAAAACAAAATGTGTGATGTTGGTGCATGAATATGGCAGCTGCGTTCCCACAGAACAGAATTCCAAGCCCCCGCCACCTCGCAAGAGTTGAAAGTCCCAAGTATCAAACAGCCGTTGCAAAAGTTTGTGATGTGGGTGTTTTGGGAACTCCAATGTGTTCTTATCCCCAACCCTTTGCAGCATACACACCGCAGCCACCCAGTAGTAAATAAATTAACAATAAAAGGCGACCCTAAAATTCTCCTATGTTTGCCACCTGAGCTTGTGTGCGGACAAATATTATTTGCCAAGTGTTTTCCATGTAAGAAAACCTTGAGCTTAGCAGTACTGGACACGATTGTTCTGGCCAAGTAGCAGTCCCAACCCATCCGGAGACACGTTTCGATATCCTTAATTGCCTCTTGACTGCATTCAAGCGCTTATCCTCGCATACTGCCATATAAATAGTCCCTTTGCTGCACAATGTGCTTACCAACAGCGTTACTGTTTCGCTTATTTTCCTGTGTTTGTTATGGGAGGAATGTCAAAATCAATCATGAGTGGCTTTGGAGAGAAAAAACAGTTCAAGAAGCCTGCGCAGGCTAGTTCTAGGAAAGGGTGCATGAGAGGCAAAGGAGGACCAGAGAACGCTCTCTGCACTTACAAGGGTGTACGCCAGAGAACTTGGGGCAAATGGGTGGCCGAAATTCGGGAGCCCAACCGTGGTGCTCGTCTCTGGCTTGGCACCTATGACACATCCCATGAAGCTGCCATGGCTTACGATGCTGCTGCTCGTAAACTATATGGCCCCGAGGCAAAGCTCAACTTACCTGAGTTACAAGTTAATAGTAGCCAGTTTCCAGCCTCTCCTGCCAATTCTCAGGTGATCCAAATGACAAACCAACCCTCTCATCTCATTCAAAATTCTAGTCCTACATCTACATATTCATCAAATATCCCAAATATGGAGTCAAATGAGGCGAAACCAATATTATACAACCATAATCCAATCATGTCTTTCTCTAATGAAAGCGTTGATTCGAATGGAATGGAGGTAGAAAATGACGCAAATTTTGGGCGAAGTGGAGACCTAATCAAAGAATGCTTGGCGAATCTCAACGTTAACATGACTTTCAATGACTCAATTTGGGCAGAGGCGGCATTGTCGATAAATTTTCCAGTGATGGACGATCCCGGAATTTTTGCTAGCAATCTCATGGAAGGATCTGGTGAGGACACAATGCAGACTCCGTGGTGCATGTAAATTGAACCACGATGTTCTTCTGGGTCAAAGGAGGCTAGAAGAGAAAAAACAGAATCCTTGTATACATGTCTAGTATATAGTCTAGTTATAGAGCACTGAAGCCACATGGGTTTTTGGCTCGTGTACATATGTATGTTATCTCTGTGACAGTCAGGTGCATTGTTTTATACTGAATGGTAATTTAACTTGAATCTGATACATATTTATATGAATAAATAAGTTTTTTTTAATAATTATTTTATTAATGGATAATGAATAAGTTTTTTAAATTATTAATGAATTAATAAATAAGGTATAACTATTTGTTAAACTTAATTCAAATTCAATCTTAGTCATGGGCTTCCTGATGATAATTTCACTTCAATATGATAAATATTTATCTAAATAAATATATATTGTTTAATTTTTATTTTATTAATAAATAATGAATAAGGTTTTAAACTCCAGGTGTAGTTTCAATCTGATATATATTTATTTGCATAAGTAATTTTTTAATAATTTTTTTATTAATATAAAATGAATAAGATATAAATATCTGTTAAATTTAACTCAAAACTCAATTATTTTGGCGGTTTATACTACTTTAGTAATAGGATTGCAATTTAACTTTGAATATGATATATATATATATATATATATATATATGAATAAATGAGTTTTTTAATAATTATTTATTAATAGATAATAAATAAAGTATAAACATTTGTTAAGTTTAACCCAAACTCAATTTAGATTTAATTCAAAATATTTACATAGTATCATATATTCTGTGTGTGTGTGTGTGTATAATATTTATATATTTTTTAAAATTTTAATATATATATATATATGCATATTAAATATTAAATGATAAAATTAAATATTAAATACATTACACACACACATAACATTTATAATTTTATCATTTAATATTTTTATGCATATTTTAAATATACATTTAATTATATCTAAATAAATATTTAAAATATGATGAATATAATACAAATATCTAATTTTTTATTTAATAAATAATTGGTAAAATATCTATATAATAGAAATTCAATTCTCGAGTAACGTAGTGATCTCTAGTATACAAGTTACCAAAAATAAAAAAATAACACCAACAGTACAGTAGAGGGAAAAAAAATTGATGTTAATAAAATTGTATGCAGACCCATGGTCTGGATTGAAGTTAATTTTTATAATAAAATTTATAATTTTCATCGTAATTCATTAAAAAAAA